>Ga0208300_100092_pt1 | contig 99184 bp, 76 predicted proteins | sample 23_taG_FD_184096 | JGI IMG/M metagenome (GOLD analysis project Ga0208300, IMG submission 184096) | Marine viral communities from Cariaco Basin, Caribbean Sea - 23_WHOI_OMZ (SPAdes) (version 2) | ecosystem: Environmental > Aquatic > Marine > Oceanic | place: Caribbean Sea: Cariaco Basin...
AAGATGGCTGATTCTGGCGTTATTGCATCTGTTGGTACAACCGGTGATTCATACGATAATGCATTGGCTGAAACGGTTAACGGGCTTTATAAAACAGAGGTGATTGAATATTTAAAACAGCAGTGGCGGGATGCGTATGATGTTGAATTAGCAACCCTTGAATGGGTCGATTGGTTTAACAAAACTCGCGTTCATAGTACGATTGGTTATGTGTCGCCTTTTGAGTTTGAGAGACGATACTATGATAGTCTTACTGAGTCAGACAAAGCTGCCTGACTCAAGCAATCCACTCTCCGATATAGTCGGGGCGGTTCAATCTAGCAAGGTTAAGCAATGTCTATACATATCCACTTACAGAAAGTTACGTTAGATAATACTTACCTAATTTTGCGATTGCAATAATTATGTTTGGTCATTATTTAGAGTTAGTTATATATATAAAATTTAGCATATAATTCGGAACAACTTATGTTTGCTAAAGTCTGATAGCCGTTGCTACTTAAAGTCTCTATAAGACTTGATCCTTAACTGAATAATTATTCAACACAAAAAAAGCACTCATACGCTGTGAACGTATGAGTGCTTTTTTAAAATACAGTTAACTTAAAATAGAGGCCCTTTTACTCTGCGTCGTCCAAATTGAGATTACGATCAATTTTCCAAATCAGGAAAGAACCGAAACTCATTAGTGAGAACAGAGCAATACCGACCTTGAGGACTGGGTTGACTGGAAACAGGTTCAATAATAAACCGCCAAAGATACCGACTGAAAACATTAGCGAGCCTTGTAATGCACTTGCCATACCAGCACGGCGTTTCTGAAAAGCGAGCGCAATTGCAGAAGCATTAGGCTGAGTCAAACCCAGTCCTGCGATACAAAAGAAAATACAAGCTAGTACTAGTGGCAACCAAGCATCCGTCCCTAAAAGCAAGCCAATCACGAATAGCACACCCGCAGAGATAACCTGCATCATCGCCCCAAATCGCAAAATACTTAGTATTCGAAAGCGGTTGGTAAGCCATTGGTTCAACTGAGTCAAACCTACAAAACCTGCCGCATTCATTCCGAACAACCAAGCGAAATGTGTCGCTGAGACGCCATAAGTATCCATGATTAGCTCTGAAGCGGAGCTGATATAGACAAACATCGCCCCCATTAACAATCCGCCACCAATTGCTGGGTAATTAAAAGTCGGATCTTTTAATAAATCCCAATATTGACTGAGCACTTCTCTTGCAGGGCGTACGTTACGGTTTTCTTCAGTCAAAGTTTCAAAAAAGAAAAACTTAGTAAGTAGCAAGTTTAGAGCGCCAAATGCAGCTAAGAACCAAAAGATAGAGTGCCAATCAAAAAACTGTAAGAATAGCGCGCCAAGCGATGGTGCCAATATGGGTGCTAAGCCCATCACTAAAATCATGATGGAAAAAGCTTTTGCCGTTTGTTTTGCAGTGAGGCGATCTCGAATCGCAGCGCGAGTAACTACTGCACCTACACACGCGCCCAATGCTTGTAAAGTACGGCCTGCAAACAGTACGTACTCATTATCAGTAGTCGCACAAAGGATAGAAGCGATAACATACAGCGTCATACCTATATATAAGGGTTTGACACGGCCAACACGGTCACTGAATGGTCCGTAAAATAGCTGCCCAAATACCAAACCTAAAAAGTATGCAGGGACAGAGTTGGCCATAAAGGCCGTTGAAACACCGAAATCATCGGCCATCGATGGCAATGCTGGCAGATACATATCAATCGATAATGGGCCCACCGCAACCATCAGCCCAAGCATCATAATCCATGCAACAGGCAAATCAGCAGAGCGCACTCGCTCAGAAGCGATAGGTTTGTTTGGAAGGGAGGGTTTTGAAGCAGACATATTTAGACCGTTTTATATAGTGGCTATTATTTTTGATATTTTATTTTTCGACGTTTAATTGCTTGCACGTGTTGTTAGGTAGGCTTTCGTCATTTTACTGGCTTATCCAGTAATCAAAATAGATACCTTTAACAACAATAGTGCATCTTTACCCATATCGGTGCAAGCAGACAATGCTATATCGTGCTATCTGCTTGCATTTCAATGGCTATAAGATAATGGCGAAACAACCGCTAACAATTAAAACTCGTCAAAATAATTTATCAAAATATGTCTAGTTTTCTTAGGTAGCAATTTCTTTTATCAGAATGAATCAAACGAAAATAACACTAGAAAATTTACTGATAGCAAAAATTTAGCGGAATTGACGTTTGGCAAATAAAGTACTGGCTTGCTTTGCTTTTCTGAGAGCAAGCTTACGATTGCGACCAAGCATCATTTTAAGCTGCCATGCTTTTTCTTTATACAGAGTCTTAGCAGGTTGATCATACATCGCATTTATCACGCGTTTGCTTGCTAGCACTGCATCAGGAGAGCGCTCTGCAAACTCAGCAGCAAGTTTTTGTGCCTGTTCAAGAGGTGCTTCACTACAATGGCTAATCAAGCCTAACTCTTTGCCTTGATTAGCATCGATGATACGAGCGCTCATGGCGAGTTCTTTTAGAGTGTCTTCTCGTAGGACCCCAAATGCCGACTGTGTCAGTCCCATGTCTGGCACTAAACCCCACTTAGCTTCCATAATAGATAGTTGACAGTCAGGGTGACTGACACGTACGTCACAAGCCAAAGCCAACTGTAACCCAGCGCCGATACAATACCCTTCCAATACTGCTATGACAGGTACTGGTAGATCACGCCATACCAAACATACTCGTTGGAACGCACTTTGCCATGGTTTAATCAATTCCCAAAGCGCAAATGCTGTGTTCTTTGGATGATTTAAGTCTCCTAAGTCAATCCCTGCACAAAAAGTTCCCTCTGCCCCATTTAGAATGACTGCGCGTATGGTTCTGTCCTTGCTAATGCGACCTGCCAGCTTAATCAGCTCATTGATTACCTGAAAACTCATGGCATTTTTTTTATGTGGACGATTTAAGGTAACCGTCAGTATGTTGTCTGTAATACTAACTTGTAAGGTCTCATACTGGTAACTTGCAATCGCGTTCATAACAATCCTTATTAATGAATAAAACAAATATGGTTCTAATATTCACAATATTAGCAGGCTTGTCTTTGTTGTACCGTAGTAATAACTGACTGCCACGATACTATAGTGAGTTTCATGTACAGCAGATAAAGATTGTCTAGCTAGTAGCTATAAACAATTTTAGCTTGATCGTCTATCGCTCTCTGAATCTGAATGATTCTGACCTTCTTACCTCATCTTCAACTTATATCATTTTCCACGTCATGTCATTTTCGCTCAAGCGATGATAATTAAGCTGCGGATAAGAAGATAAATCTACTTTTTGCAAGTTGTCTAGCGCCATTAATAATGCCTCATAATAAGGCTCAATCATTGCAAACTGCACAGGTGTCGTATGCTGTACATTTAGCAAGCACTTATCTTCCAAATCTTGGCTAGCCTGACGCAGTTGCGGTACACCTGTATATCGACTACCACCCAATATACGATGGGCAATTTGTGCCAGCATATTGCGGTCATGCGCTTCCCATGCCTGAATAAGCGCCTGTTTTTCATCATTGATAGTATCGATCATCATGATAATAAGCTTGGCCGCCAATTCAGGTTTGTTCGCTGAACGAGTGAGCGCATCTTGCCAATCCAAAATGTTTGAGGTATCACTTTTGCTTATATTGTTGTTACTAAGGTCATTATTGATTTGCTCGTGTAAAGCTGAGTTAGCGTTAGCTGTCCCATCTTGAGAACTACTGTCTTGAATGCTTCTATCTGGAGAGTTGTCGATAGATTTTGTTGTTGATCGTAGTAGTGGCGACTGACCTTGTTTTTGTAGACGCAAGCTCTCATAGCGCGGCTGAATATCACGCGCTGTATCTCGTCTATAGCCTTCACGAGGCTGGCTATCGCGCAGATAGTCATCACGGATTTTTTTCAAGGATAATGGACGGGTAATTTTCGGCTCGCTACTGACAGAAGTACTATTACGATCTACCCCGACTCCTCTTATTATTGGATAAGTAGCGGTTAATGTATCTGAAGATATATCTGAACTGGCTTGAGTCTCTTGCCCATTTACATTGTTGGAGAGCAAGTCGTTCGATAAATCATTGTCATTGATTGAGTAACCACGCAACGAGTCAATAGCAGTTAACTCAGCCCCTGTTGGGTCGGTACCCTTTACGTTAGCACCTTGTACATTAGCATCTTGTAAATTATCACTCTGCAAATCTGGATGCTGTAAGCCAAAGTTTTGCAAATCTGTATCGGGCAATGCGGTCAATTGTGGTGTGGTACTCTTGCGACCAAGCCATTTCTGTAGCACTTGCAATAACTGTGGTTGGCTAATCGGTTTGCCGACATAGTCATTGATACCGCTGGCTATAAGTTTGTCACGTTCATCTGCTAACCCGTGAGCTGTCAAAGCGATAATAGGGATACGACTATCCGCATTTTCGATATTTCGAATCTGCTTAGCTGCCTCATGACCTGACATACGCGGCATTTGAATATCCATAAATATCAGATCAATATTGTCTTTGTCTTGCGTACCTGCTTTATCGTCAGCGCTCGTGTCCTCATGATAGAACGCGCTGTTTGTTTTCTTATTTATCTCATCACGTGTTTCTGCTTTAGAAAGTTGCGTTTTATTCGATAGGCTTTGCTTATCACTCTTGGCAGTTTTGATATTTTTGGTTTGTTGTTTACTGATAATCTCGATAGCATCAAACCCACTGCTCGCCGTGACTACCTGAATACCCAGCTCGCTTAATAGAGCATCAAGCACTAGTAAATTAGGCAAATGGTCATCAACTGCCAGTACCGTGACCCCTTTCCAGCGTGGTTCCTGCAAGCTTTGCGGCGTACTACGGCTTTGAGTATCGAGCATTGCATATAGCTGTCTTTTGTCTAATGGCTCATACAGTATGTTGGCATGATATCGGTTCAGTAGTGCTTGATCGGCCGCCACTTGGTAGCCAAATACAGCAAGCTTGCCTTGATAATGCAGACGAATTTGCTTGAGGAGCGCCATCATATCGTCTTGCGTGTCATCATCAACGATGACCCAATCCCAATAATTACCATGCTCTTTTAATGATTCAAGCACTCCTGGTAATGAATTAGCTTGAGTCAGCTTAATTGGTAAATATTGTAAGCTGGCTTTGAGCACTTGTATCGAAGCGGTATGATTAATCCAAACCAACACATTAAATTCATCGGTCTCGCTCGCCAGTGGCGCTAATACTGGTAATTCAATCGTCTGCCCTGTGGCCGCCTCTAGCACGTCGACATGGGCTGGCATGCGAAACCAAAACGTCGCACCTTGATTGGCAATATTCTCTTGCGCATTATCATGAAATCCAATATCCCCGCCCATCAAGCGCGTTAACTGTTTGGAGATGACCAGACCCAACCCTGTACCACCATACTGACGCGTGATCGATGGATCGCCTTGGCTAAAGCTTTGGAACAGCATTTTTTGATCTGCCAGAGAGATACCTTTACCGCTATCTTGCACACTAATCATCAGATAATTATCACGGTGGTCATCTAAGCTCACACGCACCACCACATCACCACTATCCGTAAATTTAATGGCATTACCAACAATATTGGTCAATACTTGCTTAAGACGTAACGCATCACCGTTGATACGCATCGGCACATCATTGTAAAACAGTACTGCCATGCGCAAACCCTTCTCCGCAGAGACCGGAGATAGCATATCAACCACATCATAAATAGTGTCATAAAGATCAAATTCATGACGATCCAGTACTAGCTTGCCTGCCTCAATTTTAGAAAAATCTAAGACATCATTTACCAAAGCGAGCAAATGTGCTGATGACTTACGTATGGTCTGTACATACAAGTCCTGCTCAGGATTAAGCTCACCGTGACGTGCCAGCAAGTTAATAAAGCCATCGATACTGTTCAATGGTGTGCGCAGTTCATGACTGATATTGGCTAAAAACGCAGATTTTGCTTGGCTGGTTGAAATAGCTGCATCACGTGCATTTCGAATAGAGATGTTTTGCATCTCCATCTCATCAAATGCCAAACGTAAATCATCCTCAGTTTGCTCGGCATGGTCTTTGAGCTCTTGAAAGCTTCTATGTAAGCGGCGCAATGTTCTGACTAGATCTTGCTGTAACAAATTCAGCTCGCCATCTGACTCAACGGGTACAGGTTGGTATAAATTATCAACATGGGTACGTTGCAACTGCAACCGCAGCTCATAAATGGGGGCAATCCAACGTTTCGAATAGATATTTAAACTCAGTAGTAGAATCAGGATAGTAAATAAACCAGTAATCACTAACGCCATCGCAATACGGTAGCGTGCAATGTAGAGCGGCTCATTATCCATATCGACAAGTAACCACAACGTCTGCCCTTCAAACTCTCCCAACACACTGCCATACGCTGTGCCTACAGGCGTTGGTCGTTGTGACAAAAAGCTTGCGGAATCACTGATTAATGGCCACTCTTCATTGAGGCCATAACCGACTGTTGCCAGTATTTGATTGCCTTCATTAATAATAGCAATACGCTGTACATGCTGCTCGGACTGCATACGTCCAAGCTTATCTTGGATACCTTCTAGCGTCGTCATCGCCGCTCGCTGAGTACCTTCAGCACTACTCCCTACTTGCTGGCGCTCTTGTTCTAGCAGCTCAGGAATCAGTTCAGCTATGACTGGTGTATAGCGAATAAGTACCGCTTCGGCCAATACTTCTTGCTCCGAGTCACTTGCACGCATGGTTTCGTGAAATACCAAGATGCCGCCTACTGCTGCCAACACACAGATAGGCAAAAACACCAGTATGATCAGCTGACCATAAGCACTACTGGTATCGAAACGTTTTTTATATGCCATGCTAGGTCTACTCTCTACTAAGGTTCTTGCCGTGAATTTTTGTGATAACGTCAGTATTCGTGATACTTGTAGCATGTCGTATCAGAGTATTTGGGTAAGGGGCTACTCTTAATGAAGCTATTAATCATTAATAAGGTCACTAATTTTGATAAGACAATTGATAAATAGTTCAAGATTATCTTAACAGGATTTTATAAGTACTGGTTAAGCATTCCATGTGATGAATAACGTTATAATTAGAGTACCAACCACTCTGTGTCAAAGAGAATATGGCTTTAAGCAATGGTCCTACTTTTGCAACCCTTAACGTAGCATTAGTACTGACCTGATACAGTGACTATTAATCCTTGATGCGATAAGCGCAGCTGAAAACAAAATGATATAATAAAGCCACTTTTTATTTACCACAATATATCGCTCATAGTCATAACATATGAGAGCGCACTCTAATGCCTTTCGTTTTTAGCTCGCGTATCACTGTAAACCTATATACACAGCGACTGTCTAAAATTATGATCAAACAATAAAAACAGCGCTTCCATCAAAAACAAGCCATTAAAAACATATTTAAAAAATAGAAAAGGATACTTTATGTCCACTACGGCCATGTCAAATGCTAACTTTATTACTCAAATCACTACCCTCGCTGATTGCGTTGGTCAAACGCCGCTGGTAAAACTTCAACGCCTGCCTGAGCAAGAGCACATTGCCAATGGTGCCACGGTGTTAGCTAAGCTTGAAGGCAATAATCCAGCGGGCTCTGTAAAGGATCGTCCTGCTTTTAATATGATTTATCAAGCAGAACAACGCGGTGATATCAAGCCTGGCGATATGTTGATTGAAGCCACTAGTGGCAATACTGGTATTGCATTGGCCATGGTCGCTGCGATGCGTGGCTATCCGATAACGTTGCTGATGCCGACCAACTCTACCCAAGAGCGTAAAGATGCCATGATTGCTTATGGCGCAACGCTGATTGAAGTAGACGAAGGTATGGAAGCTGCACGTGATTTGGCATTGCAGATGCAAGCAGATGGCAAAGGGGTTGTATTGGATCAGTTTAATAATCCTGATAATAGTCAAGCACATTACCTGACTACAGGCCCTGAGCTATGGGCACAGACAGAAGGTAAAATTACGCATTTTATTAGCTCGATGGGCACGACAGGTACGATTACTGGTGTATCACGTTACTTAAAAGAGCAAAATCCAGACGTCAAAATCATCGGCCTACAGCCTGACGAAGAAGCCTCTATTGCTGGCATTCGCCGTTGGCCTGCTGCTTATATGCCAGGTATTTTTGATGCAGACTTGATTGATGAAGTGATGGATATCGATCAGCGTATTGCTGAAGTTTATATGCGTAAATTGGCGAAAACTGAGGGTATCTTTGCTGGAGTATCTTCGGGCGCAGCTGCATGGGCAGCGACCCAAGTGGCAAAAGAAAATCCTAATGCTGTTATTGCTTTTATTGTCTGCGATCGCGGCGATCGTTATTTATCAACGGGTTTATATAACGTTGACGATAGCAATACGGATAACAGCAGCGCAGAAGTTAATTAATGCATAAGCAATACCATTTAGTATCGTTAATTTAAAAAAAGTGCAAAGCGGCCAAGTGCAGATGTAAACGTAATACTTCAAGCAAGGTCAATATTGTCATTCTTTCATAATGAATTAACTATCAGCTCATAAATAGTCAGGATTATCTATGTCACAAGCGCTACCATCCGACCCTATATTGGTTTTTGATATCGAGACTGTTGCCGATGTCGATGCAGCACGCCGTATCTATCCGCAATTGGCCGATCTTAACGATGCGGATGCGTTAAGCGCGCTGACAGCCATACGTACGCAAGAGGCAGGGCACGACTTTATGCGCTTGCCACTACAGCGTATTGTCTGTATCTCAGCTCTGTATATCAAAGATGGTAAGTTATCGCTATTTTCTTTGACTGCCGATAAATTTAGTGAGAAGGAAATCCTAGCCAAATTCTTTAGAGCATTTAACGACATTGAGACACTGCCGCAACTTATTAGCTGGAATGGCTCAGGCTTTGACATACCTGTACTGATATATCGTGCCATGCAATATGATTTGTCAGCACCATGGCTGTTCGAAGAAGGCGAGCGTATTAAAAACATGCGCTTTGATAACTATGTTAATCGTTTTCATACGCGTCATCTAGACTTGATGGATCGGTTTAGCCAGTACGGTGCTAGTCGCCGCGAAGCCATGGATATCGTCGCAAGTCTGTACGGATTACCTGGTAAAACTGATGTAGATGGTAGCATGGTCGGCGCGCTTGTTAGTAGCGGTGACTGGCAGACCCTATCTATATACTGTGAGTCTGATGTCATGAATACTTGGCTGATTTATTTACGCTGGTTACGTCTAACAGGACAGTTGTCTTCACAAGATTTTGATGCCTGGCAGCAGCAGAGCTATGACTATCTGGCAAAGTATACCCAAGCTGACGGTAGTCCGCGACATCAAGAGTTTATCGCTGACTGGTCATCGGCACCCAAATTATAGAATTCGCATTATTAGTAGTTTTTATTCCCCTCTTCTAGTTATTTATTATTAAGGCAGGTTTATGCAACCCACCGATTCAAAAACATCTACAGCATCTGATATGGCAGAGCAGAGCAGTAACGCTCAAACGAATGAAGCTCAAACAAACGACACCCAAACGATTGTCATTCCGCCGAGTAAGAAAAAATCGAAGCCATCATCAAAGACACGTCGTCGTCTAAAAGATGCAGAGCCAATTCCATTCAATATAGATGGCTTATCACATGATGGTCGCGGTGTTGCTGTGTATGGTAATGGTTTTGACGTTGCTGAAGGTCATGCTGAAGACAAGCATGGCAAAAAGATCTTTGTTAGCTTTGCCCTACCCGGTGAGAGCGCCTTAGTAAAAATAACCAACAGCCGTGCTAGCTTTGAAGAAGGCGATGCCATTAGCATTACTGCCAACCCAAACCCTGAACGTGCTGTACCACCCTGCCCTCATTTCGGTACTTGCGGTGGTTGCAACTTACAGCACTGGCAGCCAGATGGTCAAATAAACTTTAAACAGTCAGTACTGGCTGAAATGCTAATGCATCAAGCCAACGTGGAACCTGACAACTGGCTCCCGCCTGTGGTCGGCGATCGTCTTGGTTATCGTACCAAAGCACGTTTGGGCGTGCGTTATGTTGTCAAAAAAGAAACCGCGCTTGTCGGCTTCCGCGAGCGTTCAAGTAACTTCTTGGCAGAGCTAAATGAATGTCATATCTTGGATCCGCGTATTGGTTTTGAGATTGAAAACCTCAAAACGCTTATTAGCACTTTAGAGAGCCGTGACAAAATTGCCCAGCTTGAGCTTGCAATGGGTGAGCAACTGCCAGAACTACCTGATGGCAATCAGCCAGTTGCGCTCATCGTACGTAATTTAGAACCGTTGTCAGACGCTGATATAGACAAACTAAAAGTATTTTTCGCAGCGCGTAATTGGCAGCTATATTTGCAGTCGAAAGGCGTTGATAGCATCCAACGTATTGCTTTGACAGACGCTGATGATTTGAGCGAGCAATTTGGGCGTTTATATTATCAATTGCCAGAGTATGACCTGACTTTTGAATTTATCCCTACTGACTTTACTCAAGTAAATTTATCCGTAAACCGTCAGATGACTAAGCTTGCTTGTGACTTATTGGATTTAAAAGCAGGCGAACGCGTACTAGATTTATTCAGTGGTTTGGGTAACTTTAGCTTGCCACTAGCGCGCCTCGTTGGCGAAACAGGCTCAGTAGTCGGTGTCGAAGGCAGTGAAGCCATGACCAAACGTGCTGCTGACAACGCTCGTCGCAACGGTATCAACAATACTGAGTTTTATAGTCAAGATTTGACTCAAGACTGTACTGATAAGCCATGGGCCAACCAAGGTTTTGATGCACTATTGATTGATCCGCCGCGCTCTGGTGCTTGGGAAATTATGCAATATTTGCCAAAATTCAATGCTGAACGCATTGTTTATGTCTCTTGTAATCCAGCGACCCTTGCTCGTGATACAAAAGCATTGTTAGAACAAGGCTATCGTCTGACTCATGCTGGCGTGATGGATATGTTCTGCCATACGGGCCATGTTGAATCTATCGCTCGCTTTGAAAAAGTAGCGGTTTAACATTGTTAATCTTCAAAAATGATTAATAGTTAATAACAACTGATAGTTGAACCTAATTAAAGAGATAATTAAGCGGTATTACAATTATCTAAGATAACTCAAAGCTTTGATAAGTTTGTGCTAATAAATAGCCATTATTTAGCGTAATTGACCACAGCCGTACAGAGGCTCGCTTGATTTGTCATTTCAAAGTGAGATAATAGTAAACAATCTTCTTATATTTTAAATGAAAGTATAAGAAGTACCTACGCTCATAGCTTTATATATTTTACGCGCATTTTATAGCTGCTAAAAATGACATTTTTAGCAGTTGTATTGGTTTATAGCTGGCACTTTATGAATCGTCAATTCAGAGTGTGTGCATAGTAGATGAGGTTATAATCAATTCAAAATAGCTAAGAGGAGTCGGCTATGGTAAAGATTCGTGAAGGATTACCACTGGTGGATGGACAGACCACACAGGCCGATAGTGCAACACTGGCGGCGCAACTGGTAGCGAGCCAACGCTCTCACCAGTCAGCCAATAGCTATGCCCAAATTCCCCTCGACATCAAATACCAGTTGGCAACCCACAAGCTACATACTACTTTTGATCGCTCAGCTGCACACACTTATCATTTGCATGACCCTCACACTGAAGACGAGTATTTGGATGATACCAATGCGCTATCAAACGATGAGCTTGAGGCGGTCGACTTAGACCACCACGCCAACATCGACGTACCTACTTGGCTAGATAATGTGGCCAAGCGTATTGGACAAGAGTCAGTACCCAACCTAAGTGCAGCTTGCGAGTTTATTCGCAGTCATATGAATACCAGTGAATCTGAGCGTTCAGGTGCTTATGTGACCGGTATTGGTATGACTGATATTTTAACCTATCTTTATCAAGATGAAGACGCATTGGTCGCGGCCATGCTGTATCGCAGTGCGCGCAAATCAATTATTAGTCTCGCTGAAGTGGAAAAAAACTTTGGTCCAGATATTTTGACGCTTGTTAAAGATACCCTTGCAATGGGTAAGCTGTCGGAGATTATTGAGAGCAATAAACGCTTAGAAGATCATTTCGTCAATAATCAACGTGATCAGCTATCAAATATTTATAGCATGCTCATCTCTGTCACCAACGACGTGCGCGTGGTACTTATAAAACTGGCTGAACGTACGTTCGCCATGCGTGAATTGACTTTTTCTAGGCCAGAGCGTCAAACGCGTGTCGCACGTGAGGTTATGACTATTTATGCACCATTAGCGCATCGCCTAGGTATCGCGCAGCTAAAATGGGAGCTCGAAGATCTAGCTTTCCGTTATCTTGCGCCTGATCGCTATAAAGAAATTGCTAAGCTGCTGTCAGAAAAACGTAGCGAACGCGAGTCCTATATTCAGCGCGTACAAGACAAATTAAATGAATCATTAGCAGATGCCAGTATTGAAGGCGAAGTATCTGGGCGCGTCAAACACATCTACTCTATTTATCGAAAAATGAAGCTTAAAGGCTTATCGTTCGATCAGCTTTATGACATTCGTGCCTTACGTGTCTTGGTCAATAGCCCTTCTGACTGTTATCACGTTTTAGGCCTAGTACATGGCTTATGGCGTTATATTCCTGAGCAGTTTGATGACTATATTACTAACCCTAAGTCCAATGGTTATCGCTCGCTACATACTGCTGTAATTGCGGAAAACAAATCACTCGAAGTCCAGATTCGTACTCATGAAATGCACTTTGAGGCCGAGCTTGGCATGTGTGCGCACGTTAATTACAAAGAAGGTCTAAAGAACAAGAAAGACAATTATCTGAATCAAAGAATCAGCTCATTGCGTCAATTATTATCTATCAATAATGAGCCACGCTCAGCTGTTGTAGCGGGCGAAGAGATAGACGATATCGAGTTTGACGAAGAAGAGCAACTCGTTGATTTTGATGAGCTAGAACGTATTTATATCTTTAGCCGTGATGGTGATATTACTGAGCTACCAAAAGGCGCGACCGTTCTCGATTTTGCCTACTATGTGCATACTCAAGTTGGCAACCGCGCGCAGGCGGCCCGCGTCAATCAACGCTATGTGCCACTGACGTATCAGTTGAAAACAGGTGAGCAAGTTGAGATTATCACTAAGGCGTCGCGTGAGCCCAATCGTGATTGGTTAGTAGCATCATTAGGTTATATTCATACCAATCGGGCCCGTTCAAAACTGCGTCAATGGTTTAATAAGCAAGACCGTGATAAGAATATTGAAATAGGTCGCCAAATGCTTAGCAAAGAGCTTGAGCGCCTATCTGTTCATCCTAATAGTATTGATCTGAACGACTATATTCAGCATTTTCATGTCAATACGACCGATGATATTATTGTAGGGCTGGTGACAGGTGATATTGGCCTTAATCAGTTAACCAGTCATATCTCTCGTCAGCTACACCTTGAACCTGAGATTCCACCAGAGAGCTTTGTACCGCATGTAGATAACCGAGATACAGGTAAGCTCGATGCGTATAAAATCCATATCGATGGTTTGGATAATATTGAAATCAATTTGGCAGGTTGTTGTCATCCTGTGCATGGCGAACCGATTGCTGGCTACATCACTTTATCGCGCGGCGTCAGCGTACATAATCGAGGCTGCCCAGAGTACTTACGTCTGGTCGAGCGTGACCCTGAGCGCAAGATAGAAGCCGCTTGGCAAGTGCAGACGGGGCGTTATCAGCCCGTTGATATTCATGTCGAAGCATATGACCGACGCGGTTTGCTACGTGATTTGACACAGATAATTGATAAAGAAAATGTCAATATTCGCCAAGTTCAAACGTTAAGCAATGACGACAATATTGCTTTTTTAAAGTTCCATATTGAAGTCTCAGGCTTAGCGCATCTATCTAAGTTGCTCGCAAAATTAGAACAGCAACATGGTATTTTGCATGCGCGCCGTGCAGTTGTGTAAATAAAACTTTAAGCCAGTCGTTGTTTATTCCATAATAGAGTTGTTAAAAAATACTATGCCTGAATTACCTGAAGTAGAAACCACTAAAGCCAGTCTTGCTCCATTGTTGGGGCAACAGGTAGTTGATGTTAAAGTATTTCAACCAAAGCTGCGATGGATGATGCCAGATAACTTGGACGAGCTAGCTAATTACACATTAGAGAGTGTCGAGCGCCGAGCAAAGTATCTGCTTCTTAATTTTCTGCCAGTAGATGCACAGAATAACGCTCCAATGTCAGCCAGCAAAGTTGAACCACGTCAGCTTCTCATTCACTTAGGAATGTCAGGTAGCTTACAGCAGCACAGCTATGGTACTGATAAGCGTAAACATGACCATCTGGTCGTCGTTTTTAATGATACTGATAATAAAAAATCTCAGCTACACTATTACGATCCGAGACGTTTTGGTTCAGTACTATGGCACGAAGATTACGGCAATAAACTACTAGATCATCTAGGTCCTGAGCCGCTTTCAAAAGATTTTACCGCAGACTATTTGTACAGTTTAATCCAGCGTATAGATTTATCTAGCCAAGATAGCAATGGGTTAACGTCAGATGATACTAAAACGAATAAGCGACTAAAACCCATCACCCGAGCGATTAAATCTGTCATCATGGAACAAGAAGTCGTGGTTGGGGTTGGCAATATCTATGCGACTGAAAGTCTGTACTTGTCCGGCATCCACCCTGCTACACCAGCCAATCAAATTTCATACGATCAGATTGTCATTTTAGTGAGTCATATTAAAGAAATTTTAAAGAAAGCGATAAAATTGGGCGGTTCGACACTACGAGATTTCACAGTAGCAAGTGGTCAGACTGGTTACTTTCAGCAAACCTTAAATGTGTATGGTAGACAAGGAGAAAGCTGTCTACATTGCAGCACGACGCTAGAAAACATCAAACTTACTGGTAGAGCCAGTGTTTATTGTCCAAATTGCCAGCCGTTAAAATAGCTAATAACTGACATCTGTTTGCTTGAGGTATATTTAGATTAAATGAGGCTAATATCTAGACAGAGTATTTATTTTTGAAAGTATCAAATACTGCCAAAGCTATAACTAGATTATTCTCATTTTTGTTGCTTATTAGCGCACATCTTGCTTTAATAGTGCTAGCGCTTACATAAATAGTGCGTATCATTTATTTTTCTGTAATATTTAGCCTAACTATTGTTGCCGCAAGATTCCTGCGTGAAGATAGCAGCAGCCATTAATCATACTACTATGAGTTTCAGGATATCGTTATGACTGTTAAAGCAAAAACTCAACGCACAGTTAAGCAGAGATTTTTTACTGTATTGGCAACTTTAGGATTGGTAGCTGCGACTATTCAACCTACTTTTGCAGCTATAGAAATTGATGAAACTGATTTCGGTCCTTCATATGAAACGATGGTAGTCGATACGATTGTTGGCAAACCACTTCAACTCGTTAATGCGGTAGCTGGAACAGCAGCTTATATCGTAAGCCTACCTTTCTCACTTATTGGTGGTAATGCAGATCAAGCACAGCAGAAGCTATTTGTTGAACCTTGGAATGCGATGGGACGTTGTTTAGGCTGCACAGTTGCAGAAGACAATTATTACAAATCTCAAGTCGTTGATAATAACGTAGTACGTATCGTTGTCGATCAACCATCAGAAATTCTAATTAATACCAATGACTATGTAGTGGTTACTCCGTAACAATTTGCTTTTAGTAGGCACATCAAATAGTTCACAAAAAATGACTGTGACTATTTCATAGCAAAAAGGCTAACGAGAAGTTAGCCTTTTTTATTGTCAAAAAGTCGATAATTTATTTCGTAATACTGGTATTACTTAATTTGGCACTGATTTCACGCAGCAACTTCACTTCTTCTGATGGCTCTTCTATTGCCTCTTCAATAACTTCCTCTACCTCTTCAGCACGGCGCATTTTATTGACACCTCTAACCATCATAAAGATGATGAAAGCTAAAATTAAGAAGTTAATAAGTACGGTAATAAAACTACCGTAAGCCAATACAGGTACACCTGCTTCTTTGAGCGCATCATAAGTCATAGCAATACCATCAGGTGCATCGCCTAAAACTAAGAACATGTTTTCAAAATTAATCTCGCCGCCAAAAATAAAAGCGACAATCGGCATAATAATATCATCTACCAAAGATTTTGTAATGGTAGCAAAAGCCCCGCCGATGATGACACCGACTGCCAAATCCATCACATTACCTTTGACAGCGAACTCTTTAAACTCTGAAACCATACTCATTGTTTTTTCCTCAAAATTTATCTATACACAAATAGATATTTATATAGTTAGTATCACATCTAACTTTCATGTTAATAATTGAATACATTAATACCACTATTCATTCTGTCTGTATTTTTCCAAGATTACAACATAAAAATGAGCAGTATAAAGTGAACCACTAATAGCTCACCTTATACTGCTCATTTTTGAATCACTCAGTGCCAGTAAAATTACTGACACTAAGTGTTCGCGTCAAATATCAATACTATGAATCACTAAGTAATTCAATTATTGATATTAAGCACCTTTTTTACCACGGCCGTGACGTTTACGCTCACTTTCAGTCAAGTAGCGTTTACGAATACGTACCGCTTTTGGCGTTACTTCGACTAGCTCATCGTCTTGAATAAATTCAAGCGCTTGCTCAAGAGTGAATTTCACTGCTGGCGTCAACGTCAATGCTTCGTCAGTACCACTAGCACGTACGTTGGTTAACTGTTTAGCAGTCGTTGGGTTAACAGTCATATCATCGTTACGAGAGTTAAGACCAACAATCATACCTTCATAAACTTCAAGCTGTGGCTCAGCAAATAACTTACCACGTTTCTGTAGGTTAAATAGAGCAAAACCTAGGCAAGTACCATTTGCCATAGAAACCAATACGCCGTTAGAACGACCACCAACATCACCAATCTTCTGTGGACCGTAATGTGAGAAGCTCGAGGTCATGATACCACTACCTGAAGTCAGGGTTAGGAACTCAGAACGGAAACCGATCAAGCCACGTGCTGGTATGGTTGCCTCAATACGCATACGGCCTTTACCGTCCAACTCCATGTTAGTCATCTCGCCTTTGCGTAGACCAACTTGCTCCATGATAGAACCTTGATGCTCTTCTTCGATATCGAAGACAACGTTTTCATACGGCTCTTGTAGCTTACCATCAACTTCTTTAACGATAACTTCTGGACCAGAAACACCTAGCTCAAAACCTTCACGGCGCATGTTTTCGATAAGTACTGATAAATGAAGCTCACCACGGCCTGATACTTTAAATTTATCAGGAGACTCAGTGTCTTCTACACGCAATGCTACGTTATGAATCAACTCACGCTCAAGACGCTCACGAATGTTACGTGAAGTCACAAACTTACCTTCACGACCAGCAAATGGTGAGTTATTTACTTGGAAGTTCATAGATACTGTAGGTTGATCTACCGTTAGTGCTGGTAGAGCTTCAACGTTGTTAGGATCACAAATAGTATCAGAGATGTTTAGCGCATCGATACCTGTGATACAAACGATATCACCGGCTTGTGCATCTTCAACGTCAATACGATCAAGACCATGATAACCCATGATTTTTAGGATACGGCCGTTACGCGTTTTGCCATGCTTATCAATGACAGTCACTGGCGTGTTAAGTTTGACTTTACCACGTTGAATACGACCAATACCGATTACACCAACAAAGCTGTTGTAATCAAGGCTTGAGATTTGCATACGGAACGGAGCGTCAGCATCAACCTGTGGAGGCTGAACAACGTCAACGATAGTTTTGAACAATGGGGTCATGTCATCAGCTAAATCATCTGCTTCTAGACCTGCGATACCATTCAATGCCGAAGCATAAACAACTGGGAAATCAAGCTGTTCATCATTTGCACCTAGGTTATCAAACAAATCAAAGATTTGATCCATTACCCAATCAGGACGTGAGCCAGGACGATCGATTTTGTTAATAACAACGATCGGCTTTAGACCTTGTTCGAATGCTTTTTGCGTCACAAAACGAGTCTGAGGCATTGGGCCATCAACAGCGTCAACAACCAAAAGTACGCAGTCAACCATAGACATTACACGCTCAACTTCACCACCGAAATCGGCGTGACCTGGGGTATCAACAATGTTGATACGGTATTCAGTTTCTGAAGTTTTATCTGTCCAGCGGATAGCTGTATTTTTAGCCAAAATGGTAATACCACGTTCTTGCTCAATATCACCTGAGTCCATTGCACGCTCAGCAATGTTTGCACGGTCGCCAAAAGTACCAGACTGATGTAATAACTTATCAACCAAAGTTGTCTTACCGTGGTCAACGTGGGCAATAATTGCAATGTTACGCAGGTGTTTGATATCGTTCGCCATATAAAATGCTCGTTTCGTCTTAAAAAAATGCAGTAGCAGTAAGCGCTGCTGAATAAACTTTCATCATCAATCAGATAGATATTGAATCTAAGATGATGCAAAAAAGAATGCTATCAAATAAAAAAGTTCAATACAATCAAATATCTATACTGACGAATTCATCATACAGATTGCTATGCTAATGTACATACTGTTAATTTACAGAATGTTTGGGTGGCTAGTATAACATTATTGATTCATAAATTTATGTAATAACTCACTTTTCTCAATACATAAATAAAAAAAAGCCACCCATTGGGTGACTTTTTTTGTAACTGTATATTTTACTATACGGTTATTTTGCTAATACTTACTGAACAACCATATCTTTAGTTTGTTCAACAGTCATTGTTTTGTCACCAGTGATGATGGCATAAACACGACGGTTCATAGCACGACCTTCTTCAGTGTCGTTTGAAGCGATTGGGTTGTCATAACCATAACCAACAGTCGATAGACGGTTTGGAGCGATACCGAATTCGTTAGTTAGCATAGATTTAACAGCAACGGCACGAGCTTCAGATAGACGTTGGTTATAACGTGCTGAAGGACCAGTCTTAGAAGCATGACCTTCTACACGAGCTGTAGAGTTAGGATACTCACGCATCTTCTCTGCTACTTTAGCGATTTCTGGCTTGTACTGGTTTTTGATAGCTGACTTGTCGTTATCAAAGAATACACGTAGTTCCATTTTCAGTTCGTCAGTAATGTCTACTGGTACTGGGCAACCGCGCTCATCAACTACAACGTTCATTGGAGTGCCTGGGCATGCATCGATGCTATCAGGTACGCCATCACCGTCAGAATCAAGATCAGCTTCAACAACAACTACTGGAGTGTTGTCAACTACTGGCTCTTGCATAGGTGGTACTGCTACTGTAGGTGCTAAATGGCCACCTAGTACTACTTCTAGACCGGCCAAAGCCATGCCTTCCCACCAGTTGTTGTCAAAGTTATGAATCGCACGAGCTTCACCACGTAGGCTTAGCGCATCATTGATGCGATACATAGCACCTAGACCTAGATTACCGATAGTGTCTTTAGAGTTTGATACTTCAGTACCAGCAGCAACTACTTCACCGTTAGAGTTAGTATACTGTTCTTGGTTCTCTACTTTGATTTTAGACTGACCAGCACCTACTAGTACATATGGCTTAAGTGCGCTATCAGTGTAACCAGTGAATTCTTCAGTACCGATCAAGAAGTTACCAGAAATCATTTCTTGTTCGATGTCAAAACGGTTAGCGCCAGACTTCGCTGAATCTTCAGAAGCCTCGCCATTAGCATCAGATACGCCATATTCTACTTGGAACTGAGTAGAAGGAGTAAGTTCGATACCTAGTGCTGCACCAGTGTATAAGCTACTTTCTTTAGCTACGCCACCGTTGTCGTTACCGGCACGATCTGTATTGTTTTGCAGATTCTTACCAGTAGTAAGAACTTCACGCTGCTTGTCAGAGGTATCACTGAATTCTTCAGTCATGTGATAACCAAGTAACAATGGGCTGATAGTAACACCAGCATTAGCTGCCATCGGTGCAGCCGCTACAGCAACAAGGGCTAGAGCTATTTTATTCAATTTCATGGACTTCCTCCAAAGGATAATTTTAGTGATGCATTAAGCAAAACCGATTCTCAAGACGTACTAAGATAGACATCTCTTACGCATTTTAAGTTACAAAGCAAAACCAATTAAGGAGTAGCTTAGCGATTATTAATTCAGTTTACAACTTTTTTCGTTAACGAGCTACACATTATTACACGATAATGTTGTAACTAAAACACAGTAAACAGTCTAAGTTACCCAGAACTAACACACCTTACGCTTCTTATCTTTTACACATCAGTTTGCGATAGATGAATAGTCTATTGATAGCTATTTTCTTGAAGCATTTTATTACAATTAGAATTTTTTCTCTATTGCTAATGTCATTCTTTCACTAATTGAAACATTTTTTGACAGTCGCTATATATTACATATATATTGTAAAAAACCAATATTCTTCTGAAAATCAAGTAATTATCAATTGCATCTTTCTTATATACAGTTAAGTCAGAGAAGGTTTAAAGAATTTGGACAATTGGTGTGCTTGAAAGATAGTTGATACAAGGATGTATGAGACGTTGTTTTCTACTTGAATGACAAATAGCTATAGGATGTAGCGCTTTATGAACTTATTTAATGAGGTACTGGCCAGTTATAGAAGAATATTCATTTTTACCTTTTGTTTACCTATTTGTAGAAAAGGCAGGTATGGAATTGATAATTCCTTAGCTATTGCATCTAGGTTATTTAATAAACTATTGAAGTTAGTCAGTTATAGGAAATCATCCCTTCAAAATAATAATATTTCAAACGCCAAACAATCAGACGGCTTCACTCTCGTTGAGCTAACTGTGACGACAATGGTATTAGGAATTATTGCAGCTATTGCGGCGCCAAGTATCTTAACGCACTTAGCACGAATGGAAGCCCAACGGGTCAAGCATCAGTTAGAGAACACTTTATCTTTAGCAAAGGCCGAAAGTTATATAAGTCGGCAAGATGTCTTAGTTTGTTTATCGAATGATGCACAGCAATGCCATAGGAACAGTGATAAGACACTTCTGCTATTCGTAGATAAAAACAACAATAAGCATTTTGATTCTCAAGTAGATACCTTATTAACTCAGCAATCCTTAAACCTGAGATATAGTACAGTGAAATTAAGAGTTGGCGGTAGGCGTCACTATACTAAATTTTGGGGTGATAGCGGCAGACCGCGAGGACACTTCGGCCATATAAAATACTGCCCTACCTCTTCTTATAACAAGTCAATGTACCAAATCTCTTTTAACCAATCCGGTATCGTCAAACATAAACTTAATGCAGACCATCCTACGAAATGTAATGGGTAATAGATGCCGTATATACAAACCTATTTATACATGGCCTCTTTCATCATTGCCACAGCGCTTTCTAACCCTACAAACACCGCATCTGCAATAAGTGCATGACCGATATTTAACTCATATATACCATCAATCTTTGCAATGGCATTCACATTGTCACACGTTAAACCATGACCTGCGTTAATAAGCAATTTATCGTCTAGGCTCTGTGCTGTAGCTACTGCTTGTTCAATTCTTTGAAGCTCAGCCAACTGTGCGGCAGTATCATTTGCTAAGCCTGCTTCCGCATAAGCACCAGTATGCAATTCTATTGCGTCTGCACTACATTCTATTGCAGCAGCAATCTGCTTGTCATCAGGATCAATAAACAAGGAAACCTTAATATTAGAATCTTGTAGCTTATGAACATACTCTTTTAAAGACGCGACTTGACCTGCAACATCAAGACCACCTTCTGTCGTTAACTCTGCACGCTTTTCAGGTACTAGACATACCCAAAAAGGTTTAACTTCGCAGGCTATTGCAAGCATCTCATCTGTCGCTGCCATCTCTAGATTCATTCTCGTCGACAACTGACCTGCCATTTCATAAACATCTGCATCTTGTATATGACGACGATCTTCACGTAGATGTATAGTGATACCATCTGCCCCTGCCTTTTCGCACAATAATGCAGCAGCCAAAGGATTTGGATAACTCACACCACGCGCTTGACGCAATGTTGCCACGTGATCAATATTCACGCCTAACAAAGGTTTTTTTGAATTGTTTTCAGATGAGGTAGATACAGAGATGCTCATAAAAAATCCTTCGGACAATTAAGCCTAACTGATATAGTTGATACTACGAGAATATTTGAGAATGCAGTTATTGATAACGCTGCTGTTGCTGCCATAACAGACGACTTTGTAGCGGCTGATAATCAAGCAAATGATCAATAAGATGTCTATGTAGCTTTGACCAATGGCTCAGCGTCTGTTCAGTAATACCTAAACGTGCCATTTCTATGATATCCGTACCCTTAAAAACAGTCTGTCCAGACTCACTGGCTAAATGCTCAGACTCTTCATTATGTACCAATACAGGGAGCAAACCTATATCTGGTAAAAAACGGTAAGTACAATCAGACTCGATGGGATCTTCAACGTTGTCATGCGTTAACGTTAAAGTGAATCCTAATTCGGTAAATAGATACTGCTCAAACTGACGTAGACAGAGACGAAGCTCGCTATTACTTAAGGGCTGCTTGAGTTGTTGTAGACTGATTTGATAATGCTGCCACAATACAGGCACTGGGTCTTCAGTAGGTAACAGCCGCCACAGAATCTCGTTTATATATAGTGCGGCATACTGATGCTGACCGCTGATATTAGCGTAAGGTACGGCTTCTAAAACAGCAGGTGTACTATCTTTTTGAACACTGTCTTTTTGAACACTGTCAGCTTGAGTCGTATCTTGCGAAGCAATATTAATTTGACTAAAGGTTTTTAAGTCGCGTTTACCAGTAGCAAAAAGCTGTAACGGCATAAATAGTGGCGCGCCTTTTTTCCCAACGCCATGTATTACACCATGTTGTTGAGAAAAAAGATAATACAAAGCGCGCTTTTCTTGATAAGGGCGCTGATGCAACAAATACCCGACGAGCGCTTCATTACGCATTTTTTATTACCTAAATAGCTAAAAGGCAGACAGTGCTTTTGAAGCGTTCGTTTTTAACCGCTATCAATAGCCCAAACTGGTCAACGCACGCTCGTCATCAGACCAACCACGTTTCACTTTGACCCACAAAGTTAACATGATTTTTTTACCGAATAACTGCTCCATATCTTTACGAGCATCCATACCAACTTGTTTGATACGCTGACCTTTGTCACCGATAACAATGGCTTTTTGACCACCACGTTCAACATAGATAGTCGCATCGATGAAAGTACAAGCTTTGCGTGGACGCCCTGTTTTTGGATCAGTATGTGCAGGTTCGTCTTTAAACTCATCAATCTGTACCGTTAAATCATAGGGTACTTCATCGCCTGCACTACGCATGATTTTTTCGCGAATGATTTCACTGGCCAAAAATCGCTCAGAGCGATCTGTGATTTGTTCTGTATCGTAAATAGGCGCAGCGACTGGTAAATGTGAGGCAATCACTTCTTGCAAACGATCTAAGTTTTGATTTTTTAGTGCAGACACAGGAACGATATCAGCAAAATCGAAACTATCGTTGAAAGTTTCGATAAGTGGTAGCACGCTGCCTTTATCTTTTAGAGTATCTGACTTATTAATAACCAATACGACTGTTAGATTGGTCTCACCGAGCTTTTGCAAGGTCAATAAATCATCGTCACGCCATTGATCTGAATCAACAACAAACAGTACTAAATCTACATCTACTAACGCCGATACCGCCGCTTTATTCATACGTTCATTAATAGCACGTACTTCGTTACGGTGAATACCTGGTGTATCAACAAACACCGCTTGCATTTCATGGTTTGACAAAATGCCATGAATACGATGACGGGTAGTTTGCGGTTTACGTGAGGTGATAGACAGCTTTTGACCTAATAAGTGATTCATCAAGGTTGACTTGCCCACATTTGGACGTCCAACAATGGCCACATAACCTGCTCTAAAATCATCAGCCATACGAGCATTGCCACTCGGTGCAAAAAACTCTTCAATAGCCATATCATTGTCTAATGCGGCATCTTCTGCATCAGTAGCATGAATCTCTTCAGTAACTTCGATATTGTTTTGGCTTAAATCAATATCTGTATTTTCACCCAAATTTTGGGTGCTGTCTTCATTGTTTGATGGCAAATCAGTATGATTGCTCATAAGTTAATCCTATAGGGTTTGTGACTAGCCGAACTGTCTTTGATGGTAAATTTATTTAGTCACCATTAAAAACGGGCTAGAAACATTTAAAGTTTTAAAATAAATAATATGTGAGGTAGTTTTAATGTGTGTTTTGCAAGCTATAAACCAATCTAAGCTAATATTCTGCATCTAAAAATGCATTAATAGACATCGGCTATACACGTTTTTTAGCAGATCCTGGCAATTTATGTAATTGGTTAATCATAAGCTCTGCTGCTTTCTGTTCAGCAATACGGCGGCTCTCACCAGATTCAGTAATATCAGGGCAGTTATTGATATTGACGTGACAACGTACAACGAAAATTTGATGCGGTGCATTACCACGCGTTTCCATGAGCTCGTAATTAGGCAAGTCAAACTGCTTAGATTGTAGCCACTCTTGTAACCGACTCTTGGCGTCCTTTAGCGCTTTTTGGTCATTGACATTATCAATCAGATCACCATACCAAGAGAGAACACATTTACGAGTAATATCCATATCTTGACTGTCTAAATAGATAGCACCGATCAGAGATTCTACCGCATCGGCTAGTATGGAAGCACGATTGCGACCGCCACCTTTGCGCTCACCTACCCCTAATATAAGATGGTTAGACAGCTCCAAGTTTTGAGCGATAATTACCAATGACTCTTGGCGCACCAATGTCGCACGCATACGCGTTAAGCGCCCTTCATTTTGACTAGGATAACGATGATATAAAGCTTCACCCACAATCATCCCTAACAGTGCATCACCTAAAAACTCTAGGCGCTCATAGTTCTTTTTACTATCAAATGAGCGATGCGTTAATGCAAGTTTAGGAAGGCTCAAGTCATTAAACTCGTAGCCTAACTTACGCGTTAATACTGCTAACCGCTGAATAAATTCTGAGCTAACAACAAGCGTGTCAACAGACGTACTATTTTTTTGGGAAGTAGGAACCGCTTGGGAATGGTGCGAAGTTGGTTTCATGCGTGGTTTGTGGTTATCCCTTCTGCTTGACAGATTTAGTTTAATAATATTATTTGATATATTTTATGAATATAATGAAGGTGCTATGTCGTACTATTGCGACTTACTCTGCTATCGTCATCTCGATGTTACCTTCGAAACGATTCACGATATCGATATTGCTAAAAAAGTTATTAGTTACTGCATATTCTTTATGGATAGCCAATTGACCTGTTTTTTTATCAGTAAAGGTAAATACTTCTTCTGCCTTGGTATCATAGTCAGCATTGATAGATAACTGTTTGTTGACACGTTCAACAAATTGTTTAGCTGTCTCTTTATTATTATTGGCTTCTTTTAACTGTGCACTTAATACTTTGGTCAATTGATAGTCACCAATCTGAGCCGGTACGATGGCTACTGTCAACTTAGTCGCAATACCCAAAAGTATAATAATAAGAACAACATTTGTCACACTGGCGCCGCGCTGCATAGCCAAACCAGATAATTGCTGCATTATGATATCCTTCTAAAGATAAACGACTATTTCGAATAAGTGTATAAATAATAAATAGCTATTAATTATTTAGCAACGATATTAGCATAAAACCATTATCAACCAATCAACCTCTAAGCAATCACATTGCCTTAATTGATAGTACCATTACGTTCAAAGGTTGGTAGATTAAGACCAGGTGGTTTATGCATCCAAATATAAACTGCCTTACCTGCTAGGTTTTCATCCGGAACGAAGCCCCAAAATCTACCGTCTGCACTGCGATCGCGGTTATCACCCATCACAAAATACTGATTTTCTGGCACGTCAATGCGCCACTCAGTGCCTTCTGACTCTACCACCTCTGGTGATTGTTGTTGTAAAAATGGCGCGTACTGTGAACTGTTCATGCCATCTAAATAGCGCACGAGATGCTTGTTGTCACCTTGTACTTCTTCAAAATATTGTGCCGCGTCTTCTTCTTGTTGACCCATTGCAGAAGCACTCTCCTCAGTCAGTACTTGACCTGGACCAACCTGACCTGGTAAGTATAGCTGTGAAGTCAATTCAGCATTTGCCGCGAAATCTACAGACTTAGTCTCAACAGGTACATCATTGATAGACAGCATGCCTTGACTATAACTTACGGTATCGCCAGGTAAACCGATAACACGTTTAATATAATAAATGCTCGGGTTCTCAGGATAGCGGAACACTGCCACATCGCCATGCTCAGGTTCATCTGTATCTAGAACCTTGTTATAGGTTAACGGCAAGCGCACGCCATATGCATACTTATTGACAGCAATAAAATCACCCGTATATAGCGTCGGCACCATAGACGATGATGGGATATTAAATGGCTCAATCAAAAATGAGCGTACTATTAACACCACTGCTAACACAGGGAAAAAGTCATAAGCCCAGCGAACTAGTAAGCCTTCTTGACCTCGACCACGAGTTTTGCGCTGTTTGAGCGCTAGCTTATCTAACAGCCAAACAATTCCTAGGACTATAGTTAACGGCACTAAAATTAAATTAAAATCAAAATCCATACCAAATTGCCTATTAACGAGCGGCTTATCTAACACCTTTACGATAAGACTCACTACATTTGACTGTTATCTACAATGACTATCTTAGGTTACGTTTAGCGATTAGCTATCAACTTGCAACACAGCTAAGAAGGCTTCTTGTGGAATTTCCACGTTACCTACTTGCTTCATACGTTTTTTACCTGCTTTCTGCTTAGACAATAGCTTTTTCTTACGTGACACATCGCCACCATAGCATTTTGCTAATACGTCTTTACGCATAGCTTTTACCGTACTACGACCAATGATCTGGCTACCAATAGCCGCTTGAATGGCAACATCAAACATTTGACGTGGAATCAGCTCTTTCATCTTAGTAACTAGAGCATTACCACGATAACGTGATTGGGTTTCGTGCACGATCATCGCTAAGGCATCAACTTTATCGCCATTGATTAGTACATCAACTCTTACCAACTTATCGGCTTGATAACGTTCAAAGTTATAGTCTAGCGATGCAAAACCACGTGAAACTGACTTTAGGCGATCAAAGAAATCCATAACCACTTCGCCCATTGGGATATCAAATATCAGCTGTACTTGTCGACCCATAAAACGCATATCAACCTGAACGCCGCGACGCTCAATACATAGCGTCATTACATTGCCTAAGAATTCTTGCGGTACTAAAATCTGACAGCGGGCAATTGGCTCACGGAATTCTTCAATATTGTTTGGCTCAGGTAGATGTGACGGATTATCTACATAGATTACATCACCGTTCTTTTTCTCAATTTCGTAAATCACTGAGGGCGCTGTAGTAATCAAATCTAGATCATATTCACGCTCTAAACGCTCTTGGATAATTTCCATGTGCAGCATACCCAAGAAGCCACAGCGGAAACCAAAGCCAAGCGCATCCGACGTATCTGGCTCAAAAAACAGCGAAGCATCGTTGATTTGCAATTTTTGCAAAGCTTCACGGAATTTTTCGAAATCACTCGAATCTACTGGGAACATACCAGAATAGACTTGTGGCGTGACTTGTTTAAAACCTGGGATACGATCCACATCAGGGGTCTTAGCATGAGTGATAGTGTCGCCTACTGGTGCTCCGGCAATATCCTTAATACCCGCAATAACAAAGCCGACTTCCCCTGCTTCTAAAACACCCGTATCTACAGGCTTAGGCGTAAAGACACCAATCGAGCCAACCAGATGTGCCTCTTGAGTCGATTTGATATATAACTTGTCACCTTTACGTATAGTACCTTCACGCACCCGTACCAATGAGACCACGCCCAAATAATTATCGAACCAAGAGTCAATAATTAGTGCTTGGAGTGGCGCTTCACGATCACCAGTTGGTGCCGGAATAAATTCGACCAACGCTTCTAGCAGCTTATCAACACCAAGACCAGATTTGGCTGATACACGCGGTGCGTCAACGGCATCGATACCGATAATATCTTCAATTTCTTGAATGACGCGCTCAGGCTCAACTTGCGGCAAATCAATCTTATTTAACACCGCCATGACTTCTAAGCCTTGATCAACGGCTGTGTAGCAATTGGCTACTGACTGTGCTTCTACGCCTTGAGCGGCATCAACAACCAATAGCGCACCTTCACAAGCTGCTAATGAACGCGAAACTTCATATGAGAAGTCAACGTGGCCCGGGGTATCAATGAAGTTAAGCTGATAGCGTTCACCATTTGGATGATCATAAAACAGTGTTACTGACTGTGCTTTGATAGTGATACCGCGCTCACGCTCAATATCCATTGAGTCGAGCACCTGCGCCTGCATCTCGCGATCTTGCAAGGCACCGCACATTTGAATAAAACGATCGGCAAGGGTCGACTTGCCATGATCAATGTGGGCAATGATTGAAAAGTTACGAATATTGGCTAATGCAGTCACAAAGCGCCTACTAAATTAAGGGTGATAGAATAATAAAACTAAAAAATAGATACTGTCAGATGCAATTGATAAGGTGCTTGTACTTCTTTGAAGGTTAACCGTTATAACAAGCCGATTCGGCTAATACCACCGTCTAAAACCTATAGCCAAGCACATTAACTCTTATGCGCAGACATAAAAGAGTATTCTAGCAGTTTTCCACTGCAAAGTAAGGCGATTTTGTTAGAAGAGATGTGACTTGCAGATGAAATGACAAGCTAAAAAAGGATAACGCAACAATCGTTACACTTGTTGAACTTCTTTTCTTTATATAGATACCATTATCGTTACTGTGACTTCTTAAAAAGAAAACAAATGAATGATTAGGGCAAATTGGTTTTAGACATATCTACGTCTGTCGTTTCGCTGCCAGTTTGGTACAGATACTTATGCATCCATGGCGATCTGCCATAAAAAGCACCATTTATTTGAGTTTGCTCTATCAGGTACTCACGAAATCTCAAATAAAATTCATTATCTGGGCCCTTAGGCTGCTGCCAAAAATCATCAAGCGGCTTTTGATCTGTTAGCTTAGGAATATCGTAAATTGCACGACCCATAACCTTAGTGGGTTTTTTATGATAAACCGACTGCAAGCCTGTCGTACTGTTAATAGTCACCATGCCAATACTATATTTCATCAAAGTTGGCAGGTGCATATCACAACCATAGAAAACACGATGAGATACTTGATAGCGCTCAGCTAGGCTAGCTACCAGCTCCCGATAGTCTCTATGACCACGATCCAATGGATGATGCTTAAACACGAGTAAATGTTTTTGATTAGCAAATTTTGCAAAGCTTGCGATAGACTCGTCAATGAACTGTACCACATCACGATAATCACTATGATGGGTAATCTGTGAGTCATTATGTACTTGCAAACTGATCAAAAAGTAATTGTTACTTTCTTGCTTGGTCAGTCTGTTTTGCAGGTGTTTATCTGGCAAATATCCTCGTAGCTTCCGCCACGGTGCTTTTAACCAAGCGATGGCTTCTTGCCAAGCGGTCATACCACGATAATGTGAATAATGTGGGTAACGGCTTTTATAAAGCCAAGCAATGATGTAATAGACGATGGCTGCGATACTGAGGCGATAAAATCGATTATGAGTGTATAAAGGCTGATCATTGGCTTTCTTAAGTGCTTTAATCTCAGCAGTGTTTAGACGTGAATAGCCATTAATCCCATGCTCTTGCAAGGTAATGTAATCAGGACGCAAGTACCCTTCTTCAAAGACAAAAAATGAAATACCTAGCTTCTCACTGATACACGCTGCTTGAGTATGATGCGGTCGACAATCGCCAAAGCATACAATCGCATCAATGGCATTTTCTTTAATGAACGCCTGCAACCAAGAGGAAAATTGCGCTAATGTATTGGTATATTCGTAGGTATTGTCGTGATGATAAAAAAAGGCATCGCCTGCATTAAAATTGATTTTACTTACTTTAATATCTTGAGTTTGCAAGAATGACGAAAAGCGATTAAAAAACCCACCCATTTTCCCTTGTAGTAGCAAGACATGTCGATGAGTAAGCAAGTGAGACATCGAAGCTGCCATAATACAGGGCTACCATTAAATGAGAAAATAAGAAATAAAAATGAGAAAGGTCGTGCAACCGTGTGAAAACACATAGCGTAAAAGTGATTATACCGAAAAAGCATCTATTTGTCGCAATGCAATTATACGGTGCTACTCTAATAAATTAACGAGACATTTTACGCAATTTCTGTTGCCACTGGTGACGCTGCTGCATAAAACGTGTGGTCGCGTGACGTTTAAACTTTGTAGATAAAGACGAGTTCACAGTCTTAGCTGAACTATTTGAAGTACTAGCCATTTCAGATTGCGATTCTTCACTATTCGCAAGCAGATGCGAGTCTTTGAGAGGGTATAAATAATCGATCACCTGTTCTACTTGTGCTAATCCATAGCCATCAGGCAGACGATACAACGGGTAACATATAAGCGCGCCATATATTAGCTGCTCAAGAGTCAAAGGTATATCTCGTTGACGTCTTTTTAGATAGGTAGCTTTTGGTAACGACTGCTCGTCAATATCTATGGTCAACCCCCAACCTGCATAAAATGGTAAACCATAGCAGGTGACGTCCAATCCACGCAGCAACGCTTCAAAACCAGTCAGTGAGCTGATCGTATGAACCTCATCCACCCATTCTAAACAATCAGGCATGGCAGTATCGTAGGCAACCGCTTGAACTTGTTGTAGATGAGCTTCTGATACCTTACCTGCTCTCAATCCTGCTTCGACATCAGGATGCGGCTTATAAATCAAATAAGCGTCTGGGTTATCTTGTCGTACACGTTCGATCAGACCACTGTTTGTCTTTATTGTAGAGCCGCAGTACTGTACTGACAAATCGTCCTCTACCTGACCGATAATAAGAACGCGTCGTCTCCCAGATATTTTGGCATCCTGCATCCACGAATTATTTTGAATGCTAGAAACATCTATACCAGCCCCAACATTGTATTTACTTACCCGCTGATTCAGCAGTTTATCTTGCAGTTTTTTTACGCGAAGACGCTGTTCAGAACTCAGTGGCTGACAATTTTGCAGCAATGTTTCTAAATCTGAAGGCTGGGTCGCATCGTAATAAATACCTTGCTTATCTATCACAACGGACAGTGGCGCCAGTAAAGTAGCACCTAAACCATTTGATCGGATAAAACCATCTTCCATACAATAAATAGCTGGCATATCCGAGCTTTGCTCACCAAGTTTACTTTGTAGCTTCTTCTGTACTTGCTGAAGTTTGGCCAAACCCCAGACCAATAAAGGCTGGCTGAAATTGACACGGAAATGGTCTGGATGTAGAAGATTTTTTAGACGCGGTTTTGGTTTAACGAATAATGTCGTACGCGGTAGGTCTGTAAAGGCTTTGACAAATGGCAGCTTCCAACGGCTAAACTCATATACTGTCAAATAGCCTTCAAGGCGCGCTTGCCATCGCCGATTGGTCACCAACCACTCAATGGCTGTATCGATATTACAAGCTTGTTTCGTTGCTGGATCTACATAACGACTGTAATCAATATAAGCACTATAAAATAATGTTTCTAACGTCGTTTTAAGCGTTTTATGTGACGTCGCAGGAAACATTGCTAAGTTTGACAAATTTCTATTATTGAGGAGTATCTCAGCTGATGCTAAACGACGTTTTTGAACTGATTTAAGTAAGTTTTTAGGTGCGTTAGCATCATCGGTCAACCCCCACCCACTGTACCAGCTGACCCCGAAGCAGTGCACTTTTTTACCTAGCATTAATGCTTCAAAGCCCATATGTGAGCTGACAGTATAGACCTCACTCACTTGTTTAAGCAGTTCAATAGGATTGAGAAACTCTGCCAATAGCCTAACGTTTTTAGGCAGTTTTAAGTTGGATAAGTAGCCTGATTTTGATGCAGGATGAGCCTTTATCCAAATATGGGCGTTAGGATGGTTGCGGCATGCAGATTTTAGCATCTTCTTAAATTGACGTTTATTCGCACCAGCGCCTTTAACAGAGGCATCACCCGCTACTTGGTCAATCAATAGGACATGTGATTGTGAAGCATTTTCCTTTTCGTTAATACTTTCTTTATTAATCAATTTATCCAATGACGGACAATCGATTATAGAATTATATTTACTCAGTTTTTCTTCGCATATACGTGCCATCAGATGACGAGCACGTGCATCGCCTGCTGCGCGATCATTGCTAGTACTCTTGGTACGCTCAACAATCAACTGCTCAAGGCGTGAGTGGTGCGTCATATCAAAGTAGATGCCAATGTCATCGACAATCACGCTTAAGCCATGGCGACTACTAATACCTGAATCCAATGAACGCAAAAATCCATCTTCGATACTTAAGGTATTCACGTCCTGACGAGTGGCGGCTTTATTAGCTCTTTGGAAGCTTTTCTTATGCCCCCATCCAATAAATGCCTCAGGTTGTGATTTTTTCTTGCGATTTATCAGGCTGTGTTGCAAGCCTGACCACGGATACCAGCGCTGGATATTGGCTTGTAACACTTGCGAGAGTAGCAAGTTATTGTGACACATACCTTTACCAATCACTGCCAACTGCTTTGGCGATTGATACTGCGATGACGAAGAAAGTAGCGCATGATCAGAGGTGGACACATCAGATACCTTGACTTCATTTGCTACTTCTTTTGCCATATCTTTAATACCTTTACTCGTTAATTTTAGTTAAATCTATTCAACAGTCATCATTAAGTCATGGCTAACCGTTATAGATCTAGAACTACTTTGGCAGCAATTGCTAACTGATAAACGATCTGTGATAGACCGCGAGCAATCTCCACACGCTTAGTTTTAACTTTCGGTAATACCATGATCTCATCACCTTGCTGAATACGATACGCAGTATTGACCACTTGACTAGCACCATTTTGATGAACCACTAAAATGTCTTTCGTATCAGCATTGTCAGAGAAACCACCAGAATTAGCCACATAATCTCCAACGGTATAGTCAGGATTAAAGGTAAGTGCACCTTGTGCTCGTACTTGACCATTGACTGTAATGACTGATGTTTGGGCTGGTATCTCAATGATGTCGCCTTGTTGCAGAATAATATCTTGCCATGAGTTTGGTACCACAACGATTTGACCATCGGTTTGTACATTACGAGCTTTGGCGACGAACTGTTTGACCAATGCTGCATCATCTTGACGTAGTGCAGCTTCTTCACGAGTCGTTGACTGGGTAGCAAGTGTTAGCTCTTCTAGACGATCGAGCGACTCGTTAATCATGCGTTTTTGTTGTTCAGCAACAGATTCGCGGTAGATTGTTAAGTGCGTCAATTTCGCCAATGGGCTTGGCTGTAATTGTGGCACGATATCTTTTAGACGCGCGCCATATGGCACAACCATCGCGCCATTACCAGTATGCGCACCTTTTACCTGTACAGCGATGGTGCCTGCATAACGATCTGAGGTTACTACCATTTGATCGCCGTTATAGACAGGAACGTTTTGGGCTTCACTTAATGAGTAGTACTCTGCCGTTTGTGCGCGCCCTGCACTACGAGTGATACTGACATTAGTAGCATTGGCTGCCGGATTAGAAACTTGCAACACGTCACCAATAGTCAGATCACTCACATCAAACTCGAAGGTATATTCGTTTTGAACTTGACCGCTTACCACAAATGTCTTTTTCTGTGGTGCCACGGTGATGACATCACCATCACGAAATGAAAAAGCCTGTAATTTACCTGCTAGCAAAAAGTCATATAAATTGACTTGCTGTAGCATTTGACCATTGCGCTTGATTTGAATGTCGATATAACTACCGCGTGTTGGGTCAACGCCGCCTGCTCTATCTAAATAAGACAATACCGAGTCTGCTGCTAGACCACCGTAATAGCCTGGCTGCTTAACAAAACCTGTGACGAATACTTTAACTGGTTGCGCCTGCTCTAATGAAGCATAAACCCCTACATTCGAGCGGTAGATACGACTGACAGCATTTTTGACCACGTTTTGTAAGCTGCCATTTTGCACACCAGAGACGCGGACTGGTCCAACGTTCGGTAAGAAAATATTACCTTGTGGATCGACGGTCATGGTAGCAGCATACTGGTAAGCGCCCCACATTCTTACTTGGACGTTATCGCCAGGGTTAATCACATAACTGTCATTAAAGGTAGAGCCTGAAGTCGTCGAAAATGCCCCACGGAACAATTGCTCACCGAACATCATATCTTGAGTTTTAATATCTTGATAAGGACGCGTGGTATTAATAACTGACTGACTTGGTAAGCTTGCTGCGTTAACCGCTTCTTGGGTTGTTGCTTGCCCTGGTACTGCCCCAGCAAATGCTTGGGTAGACACGTTAATATTGCTCTGGTTCTGAGATTGACTCATGTTATTACTGCTTGTGCCAAAGCCTGAACCTGATATTTGATCTGCATAACTGCTTGCAGCTGTTGCAGACATACTAGTCGCCGCCATTGCCAAACTTGTCGCTATCACGATAGAACGTGGTTTCATATTCATGAGTTATATTCCTTTCCTGATCTATCGATCATTACTGATATCTGGTTTTTCAAGATTAGCTACGGTGATCACGGACAACTGCCATTACCAAACGTACAAATCCGTATAGCATTAAGAGCAACGCAAGCGATGTCCAAATAAGATACGCTTGGCGCGGATAAGTTGCATCTTCAGCTTCGTAGGGCGTTGAGATCACAATCAAGTTTTTCATTTTCTTGAATGCTTCTAGTCTTGATTTTTCAAGCGATGACAACGACAATTTATACAATTCGGTAGCAAAATCCACATCTGCCTTGATGGTCTCAAACTGTACCGCTTGACGGTTTAATTTGGTTGTATTTGGTGAGGTCAACTTGGTTTGTTCTTGAGTGATTTGCTCTTCAACAGCCTTTATCTGGCTTCTTAGTGAAACCACTTGCGGCGCATCTGGATTTAGATAACTGAGTAACTGACGCTCTTCGGTACGCAACGAACTTAATTGCGCTTGCAAGCTGCCAATCAACTGATTGACGATTTGCGCATTGGCTTGTGGGTCATAGATTTCGTTTTCATTCTGATAGTTTAATAGCTGCTCTTTGGCATCATTTAAACGCTCTTCTGATTCATCTAACTGGGTCTCTGCAAACGCCAATTGATCACGAGCCACTTCTTGTGAAATACGGTTCACAAAACGCTCAGATTCTCCTAAGATAGCTTTGTTCAGCTCGAAAGCATATTTTGAGTCAAAGCCTTCTGTTGATACCGAAAGCACATAGCTCTGCTCATCAAGATCAATGTGAACCCGTTTTTTGAAGTATTCAAGCAAATCTTCTTGGGTTGCATCAGGATCGATTTCATAAATAGGATCAGAACCATCAACATAGTAAGCGTCTCGGAACTTAAACTTACTATCGAGTCGCTTCACCATATCATTCGACAAAATATACTCTGTCAAATAGGTCGCGTCTTCTTTACTGGTACTATTTACGCCCAATAGAGCTGATAGTCCGCCACCAGATGGTACGCTAGACTCGCTAACCTGCTTAACCACTACATCTGCAGTAGAAACAAATCTTGGGTGGGCTATAGTCATGACATAGAATATCACCAACACCCAAGGCAAAATCACTAAGCCGATGAAAAGCGAAAAATTGAGTATGTTATTTTTTTGCTTTGTGGACATGCTTTTCATAAACTTTAATCGCTTCTGTTATATCATCAAACACATGTGCTGTCTGATCCATTAGTACAATACCAATATCGCAGTTTCGTTTGATATCACCAATATTGTGAGACACTATTAAAAATCCTGCTTGTGCGCGGCGGGCCGCTAAAATCTCTTCACTACGCTTACGGAATGCTGCATCACCAACGGCACCTGCTTCATCGAGCATATAGTAATCAAAATCAAAGGCCAAGCTCAACCCAAATGTTAATCGAGCTTTCATTCCTGATGAATAGCTTTTTACTGGCATATCGAAATACTTACCGATATCTGCAAACTCTTCGACGAAACGAATTTTCTCATCAATATAAGGACCGCTTGAATAAAGCCGACAAACAAAACGGACGTTTTGACGACCCGTCAAGCTACCTTGGAATCCACCTGCTACACCAACGGGCCATGAAATAGTGGAATCAGTAATAATCTCTCCGTGATCGGGCTTGTCTAGTCCACAGATAATGCGCAATAGTGTTGATTTGCCCGCACCATTACGGCCAAGTAGACCGACGCTTTGCTTATCACCAATGGTCAGATTCAAATCTTTAAATAGATAATGCCTACCCTGTTTGGTCATAAATGACTTAGAAACATTTTTAATTTCAATCATTTGTTTGCCCTAAGTTGAAACTGGTATCACACTTTATGAGTTATTTAGAACGTATTAAGTCTCTTTCTACTGCTTTATACATGAGAAGACCTAAGAAATTTACTGCAACCGTCCACTTCAGAAAATACGTTATATCTATATGATAAGCAGGATAAGCAGGTGCAAAAGCGTGACGTATTAACTCAATATTATGGATAAAAGGATTATAGAGTAAATAACTAAAGTATGGCTCTGGAATAATATGAATGGGATAAATAATACCCGAGGTGAAGTAAAGTATAGTAAATAGTATGGCAATAATTTTACTGATTTCACCACCATAAAAACCGACAACCATCATGATTAAAGCAACACCAAAACTAAATAAAAACAAAGTAATCCAACAAAATAGTACGATATGTAGATTTGCTAAACTGGCATAATCACCGAAAAAAGCAAGTCCGGTTAATAAGATAACTAAAGTAACAAAGTAAATAATGAACTCTAAAGCTGAGCGAGCAATTATGACATCAATATGACGAATTGATCTATACATCAACAGTCCTTGATTTGCTTCAACCGCTCCTAATGCTCTAGTCGCAATAGTCTGAAACATACGAAAGGGAACCATTCCTGCCACTAGAAACAGTGGGAAACTCATTCCTGGTACAGCTCGCTCTATAACCACACCAAAGATCACTAAAAATATAAGCATTTGAAAAATGATTTCTAGCGGTGCCCACAAATAACCCAAGCGATAACCACCAAAACGCGTTTGCAGCTCACGCATGAGCAATGCATGGAATGCCGCACCCATGACTTTCAGTCCACTACGGTGCTTAATAGGACGATAAGGAGGTAATTGTACAGACATAGCGTTACAGGACTTTACCGAAAACAGCCCCTATGATAAGTAAGCGGGACATAAGTTACAAGAATTAATCTGTATATAGACAGATAAACCTATGATTTAGTAAGAAATCTGTAAGTAATTATCATCAAAAATGCTATGCATCAGGTGCTTCTAGTTTACAAAACCACTTATTTCGGGCAAAAAAAAACCAATCTCGATAGATTGGTTTTTTTAGTACTGCTATATATGGTGGCGATGAAGAGACTTGAACTCTTGACCTCACGATTATGAGTCATGCGCTCTAACCAGCTGAGCTACATCGCCGTTTTAGGCTGCACATTATGCCCAAGCTGTTGACTGCCGTCAACCCCTAATAAGCATTTTTTGCAAAAAAACGAATTTAATTCAGATTAATTGCAACTATTACTACATCAAACAATAAAAAAGGTTTGGTAAACCGATAAGCCGGGTTCTGTCGTGGACGATCATTCCTCTAGGCGTATCATCGCTAATACGCTCAAGCAACCTACCCGCATCGAACGCGGGCCGCGCCATGCCGATGCCTATTTGGTCTTGCTACGCGTGGAGTTTACCATGCCGTGAGATGTTGCCATTCACGCGGTGCGCTCTTACCGCACCCTTTCACCCTTACCGATAATACCCTAAGGTACTAAAGGCGGTCTACTCTCTGCTGCACTGGTCGTCAAGTTACCCTGCCCAGCCGTTAGCTGGCACGCTGCCCTATGTAGCCCGGACTTTCCTCCCCTGCTCATCTGTTGCCAGTGTGCAGCGGCGATCGCCTAGTCTACCAAGCGCGCTAGTATAGCAAACTTATGACTGCCTGCGAATGTCTTTTGGATTTATTTTTGTGGACAACATAAATAAGCTAAACAAAATTTTCGGGCAGTGTTTCAATATTACCGACCAGATTATCTTTTAAATACGGAATCTGTAGCCAATGCGCTTCGGGATAATTATGAGCCAAATACGTTTGCAAGAAATCAATGGTACTATTTGCGATTTCAGTATCCGTTTGCTCAGCATCGTCATGGATATGATTATAAATTACGCTATGTACTATTAATCCTCGCGATTTTATAGCTTCTAAACTCAGCAAAGTGTGATTGATGCTGCCCAATCGACCAGAGGTGACCAAGACAATAGGATAGCCTTGCTCGGCAATATAGTCTAACGTGAGTAGATTCTCTGTAATGGGCACAAGCAAACCACCTGCACCTTCTAGTAGTACCAGCTCATACTCAGATTGCAGGCGCTTAGTAGCATTGGTAATCATATCAGGATCAAGTGTTTCCCCTGATAATTTAGTAGCCAGATGAGGAGATGCTGGCTTCTTATAACGATGAGCACAAGTCGTAAAATCGAGGTCACATTGCTGTAAAGAAATGTCCATAAGTTGACGATGCGTAATGATATCATCAGCAATATTCATCTCACCATTATTTGGATTAATCGATACGCCCGTTTGCACTAACTTTTGAGTGATGACATTTAAGCCTTGCTGCATAAGCGCTTTGGCAAGCAGTCCAGTAGCATAGGTTTTACCAATATCGGTATCGATACCAGAAACAAATAGAACACTCATGGTTGACCTCGATTTTCTAAATACGTACGCACTACTTTTAGCAATGATTGGCATAAGGTAGTCAGCTCATCATCAGTAATCACGTAAGGCGGCATGATATACACCAGCTTGCCAAATGGTCTGACCCAGATACCATTATCAATCAACAAAGACTGAAATGTAGACATATCGACCGCTTCATGCAACTCAATTACAGCGACCGCGCCCAAGCAGCGCACTTCAGCAACGCCTTCTAATAAAGCAGCAGGTGCTAACTGCTGTTCCATAATAGTCTGCATGTTTGCGGTACGTGCTTCGATATCATAAGACATAATCAAATCAATCGATGCACACGCAACTGCACAAGCCAGTGGATTGCCCATAAAGGTTGGACCATGCATCAGCGCTGGATAGTCACTATTATGGATGGTATCAGCAATTTTGCGGGTACATAGCGTTGCAGCAAAAGTCATATAGCCACCCGTTAGCGCCTTGCCAATGGTCATGATATCAGGGCTAATAGCTGCATGTTCACACGCAAACAATTTACCGCTACGCCCAAAACCAGTGGCGATTTCATCTGCAATCAATAGTACATCATGCTCATCACACAGTTGACGCAGCAATTGTAGATATTCAGGACTATAAAAACGCATCCCGCCTGCGCCCTGAATAATTGGCTCAATGATAAAACCTGCCAGCTGCTCACCATACTCTACAAAAAACTGAGCTAATGATTCACGCTCATCTACTGTCAATGAGCGCTCAAAGCCAATGGGCGGTGCAGGGACGAAATGCTGCATCGGTAATTGCTTTCCATATAGGCTGTGCATACCATTAACAGGGTCACAGACACTCATGGCATGCCACGTGTCTCCGTAATACCCTGAATGGGTTGATGCAAATTGTTGCTTGGTTGGACGCTTGGCAGCTACTTGATATTGCAGCGCCATTTTTAGCGCTACTTCTACCGCGATACTACCGCTGTCGGCATAAAAAATCGCATTGAGACCAGTAGGTACAATATGGAGTAGCTTTTTGCCCAAATCTATCGCTGGCTGATGGGTTAGCCCACCAAACATAACATGCGCCATTTTACCCAATTGCTGAGTTAGTGCTTTATTCAGTTTTGGATGGTTATAACCATGAACGCTCGCCCACCAGGATGACATACCGTCTATCAGACGCGTGCCATCTTCGGTGATGATATAAATACCTTCGGCACGATCAATTATGATATTAGAATAAGTGGGTGGCAGGCTAGCATATGGGTGCCAAAGATGTTGCTGATCAAAGTCATTTACGACTTGGATGGATTGCGTGGTTGTTGGTTGCGTGGTTACTTTTTCCATGGTCATCGTGTTGTCCCTAAAACGCTGTAAACCCAAACTTCATCAATCGCTTATAGATACTTTATTGACCCGTAATACGTTTGTATTTAGATAGCAGGTCGCTTTCAGTCTCGACATGATTGGGATCGTGAGGAATACAGTCGACTGGGCAAATCACAACGCATTGTGGCTCGTCAAAATGTCCGACACATTCTGTACATAGATCAGGGTCGATGACATAGATATCATCCCCTTCTGAGATGGCTTCATTGGGGCAAGCAGGCTCGCACACATCACAGTTGATGCACTCATCGGTGATTAATAGTGCCATGAACTGTTCCTTATATTTTTACTCGTATTAGGGCTTGTCCCTAATTCAAACGTTTATCACTAAATGGGCTAAAAATGGCTAAATCTTTGACAAACAGCGTCAAATAACTGGTCAATATCTCGATATTGTCTACACTATTTTTTTTGTTTGCCTACGATTTATCTAATTTTTATCACTATTTTTAAAATAGGGACATGCCCTATGCCTATATGGCTGCTCCTTACTGTTTTAGCAAGTGCTAGCAGCATATCTTTGATACAGCATCTTTTATTTAATATTTAGCTTTTTGTCGAATGCTTGCAAAACACAGGGTGGAACGAATTTATTGACGTCACCGCCAAGCTTGGCAATTTCGCGAATCATGGTAGATGAGATAAATGAGTAATTTTGAGATGGGGTCAAAAATACCGCCTCAAAGTTTTCATCAAGCTCACGATTCATATTGGCTAGCTGAAACTCGTACTCAAAATCTGACATCGCTCGCAAGCCACGCAAAACTGCCGTGGCGTTTTTTTCACGCATAAAATCAACAAGCAGCCCTTCAAAACCAATGACAGATACTTGCGGTAAATCAGCAAATACGGTTTCGACCAAAGCAACGCGTTCTTCAAAATTAAACAAGGGTTTTTTATGATGGCCTGAGGCAACCGCGATAACGACCTCATCAAATAGCTTGACGGCGCGTGTGACCAAATCTACATGACCGTTGGTAATAGGATCAAAGGTACCAGGGTATAGAATTTTGGTATGTAGCTTTGAGGAATTGGGAGAAATAGAGTGGCTCATAGCATGACTGATATAATCGGTGATATTAGGCCATATGCTAGCAAATTTTGCTCAAACTTAATACTTATCTGCTACATTTGTCCTAACAGCTGATTTACCTTTTCATCAGAGGCTTTGATACAATAGGCAGTTCGACTCATCCATCTCATAATCGAAATAAAAAACAAGACTAGTTATTGGATTAGGATGAGGAATTAGTGGGACTGATTAAATAAGGAGCCTGTGTCTTAGGTCATCCTTATGGAGAAATTATGTCAAAAAAATCAAAAAAGCCAGATAATCAGATTTGCGCCAATAAAAAGGCGCGTCATGAGTATTTTATCGAAGAAACCTTTGAGGCAGGACTGGCATTACAAGGTTGGGAAGTCAAAGCCATTCGTGCAGGAAAAATGACGATTACTGAAGCGTACGTCATATTCCGCAATAACGAAGCCTTCTTGTTCGGAGCGCACATTCAGCCATTACTATCGAGCTCAACGCACGTTAGTCCAGACAGTATTCGTACCCGTAAACTGCTGCTGAACCGTCGTGAGATCGAAAAACTATCTGGGGCAATCAATCAGAAAGGCTATGCTTGTGTACCGCTGTCTTGCTACTGGAAAAACTCATTGGTGAAATGCCAAATTGGCCTAGCCTTGGGTAAAAAGCAGCATGACAAACGTAAAACGCTAAAAGATCGTGACTGGGAACGTGATAAGCAACGCGGTTTCAAACAGCATTTAGATTAAGCGTTATTTAATCTATGTCAAAAAGGACGGCTCAATATTTACTGAGCCGTCCTTTTTTGTTGTTTGTGACGTTTAATAAAATAGTAACCTTTATAATATCTAGCCAGTGGCTTTCTATGCTATTTGCTCTTTTAGAGACAATGCTGTCTTTCTACTAGCCTGACGTAACTGCCTAACACCATGAGCAATCAAACACCCAATACCTAACCAAATCAGACCATAGCTATAGATCATCGCTGACTCAAATGGGTTGCCTAGTACGGTCACTGCCAAAATAAATAGCAATGCAGGCTCCAAATAGCTCATCATGCCATAGACATTGACTGGTAGCATTTGACTGGCATCAATGTTGGTCTTCATTGCCAAGACGCTGAGCACACCCAAACCTATTAGCATCATGATAAAGAAACTAGAGCCGCTAACCAATGCCAAACTGCTTGGGGCAAAGAAGAACAAATAAGCAAGAGCAAAGGGCGCAAATATCGTTAAATCAACCAACAACCCAGTCACGGCACCGATTCCTTGCAGTCTGCGTAAAATGTAGTAGAAAGGATACGTACCGCATACCCATAGCGTCGCCCAAGAAACACTTTGGGTACGGATAACTTCACTACCCACACCCAATGCAGCAAAGGCCACTGCCAACCATTGCAAACGGCTTAGTTTTTCGCCAAAGAGGACACAACCAAACACCACCATCATTAACGGGAATAAGAAGTACCCCATCGCGGTTTGCACACCTTGCCCATTCACTGGTGCCCACATAAATAACCAAAACTGACTAAGAAATATCGGCGTAGGTAATAGCAGCCAAGCCCACTGCTTAGCGCCTCTTATCACTTTCAATTTATTAATATGCAATCCTAGACGTCCACTTACCATCAGGTATCCGACCAACGCTGCCCACATCGCGAGCATGCGCCATATAAAAACTTGTGTCCCTGATAATGGCGACAAAAAACTGCTATAGGCATAGAGTACGCCAAATAGCACATTGGACAATATGGCAAAAGACACCCCTAATATCAGAGTGCGTTGTTGTGCGCTACCTGTCGTCCAAATCGCAGGTAGTGGCAAACGTGCAGCAGTCGTTGCTAGCGTATTAGCGAATACATTGGAGAGCATTGAGATAGACATGATAAGCACCGTAGCTATTAATAGATTATAAAAAACCAATTGCTAGCTCTTTTTTTAAAGCAGCTCTGATTGGTATGGTCTATTTTACTAGGGTTCTTTGATATATTATCTCTATATAAATGTACTTATGAATAAAAATATCATATAGGTATCCTATAAATGATTATTTTCTTACATTAAGATATTTAGTGATAATATTTATAAAAACTGATAGAAAACTTTGCTATTAAGGATGACCTGATATGAGCCATACTTTAGATAACATTGATAAAGCTATTTTAAATTTGCTGCAAGATGATGCGACATTACCGCTCAAAACTGTCGCAGAGCGAGTGCATGTATCCATTGCGACGGCGCAGCGGCGTATACAAGCGCTAATAGATAGTGACGTGATTACCAAACAAGTCGCCATCGTCAATCCTGACAAAGTGGGTTATGGCCTGACAGCCGTAGTGATGATAGAAATGGAGCGCTCTAATACCTCAATGCAACATCGGTTTGAGCGCTTGATGGATGCGCAATCACGAATCATGAGCTGCTATGAAGTATCGGGTGATTTTGACTTTATGCTCATGGTCAATGCCAAAAATATGAGCGACTATCATCAGTTTACTCGCAGCTTACTGACTTACGAAAATAATGTACGCAATTTCAAAAGCCAGTTTGTGATGAACTTTACTAAGAGTGGAACTAAAATTACCCTAGATTAATTATAACTAATCCGTCTCAGCTAAACTTATAGATCATATGACAATGGATGATAAGTAGCTAAATTACATATAAACCCTGTACGATATTCACCAGACATCCGAGAAGAAATAAAAACTCGATAGTTGATTTCGTAAGCCCATTTGTTAGACAAGGAAGCCTAATCATGACTGACCATACAAACGCTGATAACAAGAACACGCAAGCGTTACTCAAACGATCAAATCCAAAAATGGTAATAGCAGGTGCTTTGTTTGCTGCGGTACTAGCCAGCTCAGGCTGTGCGACCAGCTCACTATTAGACAATAGCGGACACGTCACCACAAACACGACGAAGCAGATACTGTCTGAAGATCAAATTGTTGCCTTTGGTCGTCCTGCGCAGGCGTTACCAAAAATGCCAAATGCCTCAATGGTTATCGTAGGAGAGAAGAACAGCTACGTTCTCACCCAAGGTGGGACAGAAATGGTGAACTTACTGAGTAATCTCACGCAAAAAAATATTCAAGTGGATAATGACATGAGCTTTCATGTACCTAATAACGATGGGTACTTTCAAGGTGAGATGAAACTGTCTTATGCCAAATTAAAAGATGAATTTGGACGCTCAGATTATCAGTTCTTTTTGCAAAATAACGGTAAAGAGTGCACCTCAGCGAGTGATCAACGTATCAATGCTCAGCGTTTTTGTTTTAGCGTTCCTGTCAAAGGTGCTATCTATCCGCAAGTTAGTAACTTAGGATTGATTCAGTCAAACTATCGCGCACTGACCAAGCCATATACGGTGAGCTTCTATACACAAACTCAGCAAGATGTCGTCACTCGTAGCGGTCCAAATGGCGCCCAAAAGCTAGTATTGCTACCCTTTGCCCTCGCCTTTGACGTGGTTACTTTCCCGCTTCAGTTATTAGATTAAATAGTTAACTATTAGACTACTCATCGTCTAGTATCAAGCTTCAAGGTGCGTTATGAAAGCTACATAATGAAACTACGTCATGAAAGCTACGTTATAAAAGTCCCTTTATATAAGGCACGTTATCGAAAGGTATTCCGTACCCGACCATAACGTGCCAACTTAATATTTTAGAATAACTTTTCGACCAAGATCTTCGGGTAGTTTTGTTTCGCCTTCTCTGCCGCTCGAAACATCATCTCATCTGCTTCGACAGGGCCTGCAACATCGCACAAGCAAACATAAGCCAGTTGCATCAAATTATTTAACAGGTGCTCGTTATCAGGTACGGACGGGCGATTGCCTTCCAAAAACTGACTGATGTTAAGACTATGCTCTTTGAAGGTGCGCTCTTGCGAAACAGTTTGGTGCATGGTCAGAAATAGGTTGCGACTTTCTATTTCTGATAGCTGACTGCGCAGCGCTTCTACGACGGTATAAAACGCCAAAACCAACTCAGAGACAGGAACTGGCGCTTTGACTGTTTCATTGTGACTATTATAACCATTGTGACTGTCAGACTCTACTGTTTGCTGATTGTCCGCTTGCAACGTAGCCCAAAATCCTTTCCTAATATCAGACTTATAAGCTTGCAGCTCAGGATAGCGCCTTGTCGCATCCAAGACGCACTGTTGCATCATCTTTACAGAGACAGTCGAGTATCGCTGCCACTGTGATTTAAGCAGTCGCACCTCTTCAGGATGTAGATAGTCGGCAAGCACTTCTGCCATCGCAGTCACAGCTTGGTCTACGGATTGAGTATCAATATTCATCAGCTCTCTCCTATAAATGCCGCTCAGTTAAACTCTTGGAATCAAACATTTGCTTCTGAAATTCAGGGTAACCAAGCTCTGCATGCTCAGTATAATCAAGGCCGCGCTGCTCATGTAAGCGGCTTGCTTTTAACCCAAAGCTTAGATCAATCAGCTTATACATCACCAACCCCAATCCCAATCCCCAGCCTAACGCCACGCCGACGCCCAGCGCTTGTACGCCAAGCCGCGATAAGTTAAACAAATCTCCTGTATAAAACAATCCTGCAGCGAGCGTACCCCATGCCCCGCCAAAGCCATGTACTGCCACTGCCGAGACCACATCGTCTACTTTGAATTTTAATAACGCTTGCGACGATAAGATATACACCACTGAAGCGACCGCACCGATAATAATGGCAAATACAGGCGTTGTGGTCGCACAACCTGCAGTAATCGATACGAGACCAATCAGACTGGCATTGACACTATCGCTCAGTAAAATAGCTTTGTTAAGCGATCGGGAGATCAGCATGTAACTCACCACCGCACTGACTGCAGCGACAAAAGTATTGACTGCGATTAAACCAATATTGCCAGTGATAGATAATGTCGACCCAGCGTTGAACCCGAACCAACCAAACCATAAGATAAATCCGCCAAGCGCCAGTAACGTCATGTTATGCCCTGCGATAAGTCTTGGCGTACCATCAGGTGCAAAGCGGCCTAACCTTGGGCCAATGACTAAGATGCCTGCCAATGCCAACCAGCCACCGATAGAATGCACGACAGTAGATCCAGCAAAATCAATAAAACCAAGCTCGGCTAGCCAGCCTGTCCCGCCAAAATAACCACCCCATACCCAACTGGCAAATACAGGGTAAATGAACAAACAAATCAAACAGGCGGCCACCGCATAACCAATAAAGGAGACGCGCTCTGCCATTGCACCACTTGCAATCGTCACCGCTGTCGCTGCAAACATCATCTGAAAAAACATCAATGCCCAGTCCATATTGGATAACGCGACTGGCATAAAGTGATCCGTGCCGACAAATCCGGAGTGATTGGTACCCATCATCAGCCCAAAACCCACCAAGTAGAACGCTAGACCGCCGATACACATGTCAGTGTAATTTTTCATCATCACGTTTACCGCGTTTTTCGCTCGTACTGATCCGCTCTCAAGTAGAGCAAAACCTGCCTGCATAAAGAACACCAATACCCCGCCCCAGATAATCCAAGCGATATTTTGATATTCGAGCAGCTGTGCCACGGTCAATGTGTCGGCCTCAGCAGCTTGGGCGCTACCCATTGCTGCAAACAATACTGTACTTAGCACCAGCCTATTACTTAGCGATAGTTTTAATGGTTGTAATAGTTTTAATAATGTCTTTATCGTGTCCAGTCCAACAGATGATGTTCTCATTTTATCTCCAAACACTTATCTATTCGTTCAAATTTTATCGGTGCACTATTTTTACTCATTGATGCACACAAATAAGCCCTAACAGGGGTGGAGCAAAACCTGTGCCAAAACCTATTATTAGAAATTGAAGGAAGTCATAAATATAAGAAAACAAATGACCAGTATCAGCCAAGTCGGTATTTTGACTATTACGTTTGCGAGAATGTAGCTATAAATTGAACTAGGGTAGAAAATGATTGTTGGAAGTAAGTTTGATTGAACTAATAATGTGACTGTTCTGTCTAGACTGTTTTTGCCATTATTTTGCTGTGCGGTCAGCTTACTTTGCATGAGCAGTTTATCTCACGCTATCAATAACTTATCGGCAATCGCCCCTCATAGAATAGGTCGCATAGTGAAGGCGATTCATGTTAAAATGAGCGCTTTTAAATTCGCCTTTATTATGATTGGGTAATAAGGGCTGTATTTTTAGTGCCATTTTTCTAATTAACAGGTCCGCCCATGTCTGCCGATACCATCGCCCGCACTGCCTTTAAACAAGGCACCAAGCCACTTTATGATTATGACAAACACTGGGCAAGCTGCTACGAGCCAGCGCCTTATCTGCCGATGAGCCGCAAAGAGATGGACGATTTGGGTTGGGATGCTTGTGATGTCATCATCATCTCAGGTGACGCCTATGTCGATCATCCAAGCTTTGGTATGGCCATCATCGGTCGTCTATTAGAGTCGCAAGGTTTCCGTGTTGGCATCATCGCTCAGCCAGATTGGAAGAGCAAAGACGCCTTTATGGAACTTGGCAAACCTGTCTATGCGTACGGTGTGACCGCGGGCAACATGGACAGCATGATCAACCGCTATACTGCCGATCGCAAAATCCGTAGCGATGATGCTTACTCTCCAGGCAATGTGGCAAACAAACGCCCTGACCGCGCGGCTATCGTCTATAGCCAACGCTGTCGTGAAGCATATCCTGATGTGCCTATTATTTTAGGCGGTATCGAAGGCAGTCTACGCCGTATCGCTCATTACGATTATTGGTCAGACAAAGTCCGCCGTAGTATCTTGCTAGATGCGCGTGCTGATGTCTTACTATATGGTAATGCTGAGCGTGCGATCGTCGATGTAGTACATGGTCTGTCTAAAGGCTATAGCTTTGAGCAAATGAGTAAATTGCGCGGTACGGCTTACTTATTGACCCCGACTCGTCGTCACTGGCAAGAAGATATGACTGAGGTTGCGAGTAACGATGTCGATACCGTTGGCCGTGTCGATCCAATCATCAACCCTTATGTGATGACCGAAGACGTTGATAGCTGTTCAATTGAGCAGAGCAAACCATCGGACTCGCCTGTTGGCCAAGCTATGTCATCGATGTCGTCACAATATCAGGGTTTTGTCGCTGAGCCAGTTGCGAATAAAGTCATCAACGCTGAACAAGTCGACGAAGAGACGCAAGTGGTACAAATGCGCGGCTTTGATAAGCCAATGACCGCACGTAAGCATAAGCTAAAAATGCCACCACGTGAAAAAACCGTCATTCGTCTGCCTGATTACGAGCACGTCAAATCTGACCCTGTGCTTTATGCTCATGCGAGTCGTATCCTGCATTTAGAGACCAATCCAGGTAACGCCCGTGCGCTTGTACAACGTCATAGCAGCGGTGCTGGTAACTCGCATACCTCTATCGACGTTTGGCTCAATCCACCACCAGTGCCACTCTCAACTGAAGAGATGGATTATGTGTTTGACTTGCCGTACGCGCGCCTGCCGCATCCAAGCTATGGCGATGCGCGTATCCCTGCTTATGACATGATTAAATTTTCGGTCAATATCATGCGCGGCTGTTTTGGTGGTTGTACTTTCTGCTCGATCACTGAGCATGAAGGCCGCATTATCCAGAGCCGTTCAGAAGATTCAATCTTGCGTGAAGTAGAAGCGATTCGCGATACCGCACCGAACTTTACTGGTGTGATATCTGATCTTGGTGGCCCGACTGCTAATATGTATCGCCTCAGCTGTAAAGACGAGACCATTGAGAAGAACTGCCGTAAGCCATCTTGTGTCTATCCTGATGTCTGTGAAAATTTGATCACCGATCATAGTAATTTGACCAAGCTATACCGCAAAGCGCGTGATATCAAAGGCGTGAAAAAAATCCTGATTGCTTCAGGCTTACGTTATGACTTGGCAGTGAAAGATCCTGAATATGTCAAAGAGTTGGTCAGTCATCACGTCGGTGGTTACCTTAAGATTGCGCCTGAGCACTCTGAAGAAGGCGTGCTATCAAAGATGATGAAGCCGGGCATGGGCAGCTATGATCAGTTCAAAGCCATGTTTGAGCAATTCAGCCAAGAAGCGGGTAAAGAGCAATATCTGATTCCTTACTTCATCGCCGCCCATCCGGGAACCAAAGATGAAGATATGATGAACCTTGCCCTTTGGCTCAAAAATAATGGCTATCGTGCTGACCAAGTACAGGCGTTTTATCCAAGCCCAATGGCGACCGCGACTACCATGTACCACACGCACAAAGACCCACTACATAAGGTCAGTCGTGATGAAGGTGACATGGATATCGTCAAGTCTGGCAAGCAGCGCAAATTGCATAAAGCGTTCTTACGCTATCATGATCCAAAAAACTGGGTACTACTACGTAAAGCGCTACAAGACATGGGTCGTAGTGACTTGATTGGTAAAAACCGTGGTTGCTTGATTCCACCATTTAACGCCAGTTTAGAAGGGCGTGATGCTGCGCAAGATACTTATCAGTCAGCGCGCAAAAAGAACAGCCGCATAGGCAATGACTCAGTGAAGCGCAGTAATGGCTCGTCAAACAACAGTGTGTCAGCTAAAGGTGCAGCGGGTAAAAATGCTGTCGGTAAAAACAGTAAGAAGAAAGTCAGCAAAGGCAATTTCCAGACTCAGCATACTGGTCTGCCACCGCGTAAAACCAAGTAGTGTTCATAACAAGTAGTGTTCATAGTATAGAAATGCATGCTCAATCTAGAGCATTTTAAGTAAAACAAAAAACCGCCTATCAGCCACTCGTTGATAGGCGATTTTTTATGCGCTAATTTTATAGTCGCGCATCTCATAATTAATACGACTTACTTTTCAGCATGTCGCAAATTGCAAGTTACATTAGACAGCGGTTGGGTAACGAAGCTAACAGGTAATGAACAATTTCTAACATTGAAATAGTTCGTTTTCGCTACTATAACCCTCATATGCTAAACGCATCATTAAGAACAAGTAAATGACATCAGCGAAAAGCTTTGGAGAGCACTATGAAAATGATAACTAAAATTGCGACCACCCTACCAGTCCTTGCCTTATTGAGCGCTTGTGCGACTACCGCACCCACTACCCCAGATGCAACTGATACGCCAGTTCCAGAAAAAGTAACCGCTGCCTATGATCGTATGGCACCAGCACCATACACCTGTACCGATGACAGCAAAATCATGGCAAAGCAGTCTATCAATAAAGAACAAGTGATGCTCAACGTCACCTTGCCAAAAGTAAAATGGGCCGAGCAGCCAATCATCCTAAACGGTAAAGTGAAAGGCGAAGTTGCAAGCTATGTAAACGACTCAAACCCAGAAGTCGTCTATGCATGGCACATGAAAGGTGACAAAGGTATCTTTGCGATGAAGTGGGCTGACGGTAAAGAATACCAAGTAAATTGCCAAATCTAATCAGTTAGAGATACGCTCATATCGTAATAGACAAATAGTCGCAATAGACAAAAAGCAGTCATTATATAGTGGCTGCTTTTTTATGCGTGTTCGTTTGATACATGCATAAAGACGGCTATAAAAACCAGTCTCAAATAGACGGTTTTATAGTCAGTTCAATATAATTCCGATACAAGGAAACCGAGTGCAAGTTATACATTAATATGCTTAGCGAGGATGACAATGTAGCGGATTTATATAGACTTGACTATATGGTTGATTCAATTTAAAAGTAGTACAAGGCAGCCGAGTGCAGATATAACTGTGATACTGCAAGCGAGGCTAACGCTGTCATTCTTTTGAGGATTAGACTGTATCAAAACTTACCATCTAATGTATTTCGCTAGAGAAGCACAAAGAAAGCTGTCAAAATAGCAGGTAGAGCAAATCAATCATGACCAACAATCAAAAGGGTAACTCGATGGCAAAGCGTCTGATAAGTATGATGGTAATTGCAACGGCAAGCATGTGGGCGCTAACAGGCTGCGATAACGCTACCGATTCTGTCGATGCCACTGAGCAAACTGCGGAGACAGCAGCAGATCCATCCGCCCCAGCAGCCGACACCATCGACTGGTCACTGGTAGATAGTGGTGCAAAGCCTGCTGACCCTACTAATTATAAGTATCCGTTTGCCATCGATAGTCAAAACGTCCGAGACTATGCAGATTACTTCAAAGTGGACGCTGCGACCGCTCAGCACAATCTGACGGTGAGCATGGCAAGTAACGAGGCACTATCGAAAGCATTAGATCAGCTCAGCGAAACCTATGTCTCACACGAGCTAACCGATGGTAATGAAATGACGCTTATCATTCATACCACGCCTGACGTCGCTGCCAGTACCTACGATTATGTGCTGTCTGATGACTTTGCCAAAGGGCTGGTATTACCTATCGTGATACAGCCAGATGGTAAGAAAGGTGATGCAAAGGCGCATGGAGAAGTACCATAATAGCGTATTTACAAATTTAAAATAATAAAATTGCTCAAAGTGAAAGGTGTGCGGAATACTACTTGTGACCACTAAGTAAGTCTACTTTATAGGAAAAAATCGATGCAAGATGACTATCCGAAATTTGCCACTGAAGAAAACTTTAAGAAGTTCGTCGCAAATTTGAAGGGGATTACTGACTTAGATGAAGTAACCAAAACATTTTCAGATAAAGAAAAGGTTGCAGATTACCTTATTGATAATTTGCTTGTCATTGAACTAAAAACCTTAAAGTCCAATCCACGAGATAAAGTTATAGGTTATGTGCAAAGTGAAACAGATAAAATTAATCAAGCTGAGGGACTTCCTGTTTTTTATGGGCAACATAACTTTAGAGAAGCTACTCAAATACTACAAGATGGCGAAAAACTTACAACTAAGTTGGATAACCTGTATTTTAGACAAATAGAAGAAGTAATGAGGAAGGCAAACAAACAAATAAAATCAACCATCAATAGCTTCGGCATGACTCATAATACATATGGATTTTTAACTATAATTAATGAGCGTGCTGACTTCTATCAGCCTGAAATTTTGGCTGGTTACATTTGTAGAGAGCTTCTTAAAACGAATGTAGATGGAACGCCTAAATATTCAAATATACATCAAGTAGCATTTATTCAAAGTTCGTATAAGGTAAATGATATTAGTGACAACATACTAATACCCTGCCATTTTATTAAGAATTCGTTATTAGTAGATACAGAGTTAAGTAAAAAAGCTGAAGAAGTTATGATGTTTTTTTGGAGTGAATTCGCAAGGTTCGTCGGAATTGAAAACTTTCATATCAAAAATCCTAGAGACTTACCAGCTACAAAAATTATTTAGAAGTAGTAATTTATTATAGTGTGCACTCAACGGCGCCATATAATGTATAGCAAATAACTGAAATCAATCCCTCGTGTAGACTATTTCACATATTTATCAGATAAAACTTATAGCCTAAAAACTCTTTTTGTAAAAAGTACATGAAGTGAATTCTACACCTCTACAATGTCTACCTTATCTCTATACAAGGCGATAGCCATACGCGAGGGACGAGCGCCGAGTAAACCATTAAAGAAAGACGGCTCATGACCCGCATATTCGCCCACTATTAAAGTAAGCGATGCTGAGGCCATGCTTTTAAATCTTTTGCTCTTGCGCTAGGGATGGGCGTGTTATTAAAGTATGACCTAACCAGAAAATCCCCTCTAAGGGATTTTCACTTGCGAACCTAAAATTGCAGTGCAATTTTTTAACGGTTCTCATCCCCAACCATCGCCAAAAACTCTTCCTCAGCTACAATTTTGACGCCCAGTTTTTCCGCTTTGGTCAGTTTAGAGCCCGCTTTATCCCCTGCCAGTAGCGCAGTGGTTTTTGCCGAGATGCTGCCTGAGACTTTTGCACCCAGCGCTTGTAGTTTGGCTTTGGCTTCATCACGCGCCATGCTATCGAGCGCACCCGTGATGACCCACGTTTGTCCATCGAGTGGTAGCCCTTCTGAGGCGACTTGCTCGACCTTATCCCAGTGCACACCAGCTTCAAGCAACGAATTAATCACTTCGATATTATGCGGCGCACGGAAGAATTTATAGGTCAGCTCGGCAGTGATTTCGCCAACATCTGGCGTTTTTATCAAGGTCTCAATATCGGCAGTCATTAATGCGTCAAGATCACCAAATTGCTGCGCAAGGTTCTGTGCGGTGCCTTCGCCAACACCGCGAATACCGAGTGCATAGATAAAGCGAGCCAATGTCGTATGCTTGCTGGCTTCGATAGCGTTAATGATATTTTGTACCGATTTTTCACCCAGTTTCTCAAAGGTGACCATCTCATCCGCATGATTGTGCAACTGATAGATATCAGCGACCGTTTTGACCAGACCGTGCTCAAAGAAGCTAATGAGCCAACTCGCACCAAGTCCATCGATATCCATCGCACGGCGCGAGACAAAGTGAATAAGTGCTTCTTGCTGCTGCGCTGGGCAAAATAGTCCACCCGTACAGCGCGCCAACGCTTCATCTTCTGGCAAGACGACAGGAGAGTCACAGACAGGACAAGTCGAAGGTAGCGTGACAGGCGTACTATCGGCTGGGCGCTGATCGTGCCAGACACGAGTGACTTTGGGGATGACATCGCCTGCCCGATGGACGCTGACCATATCGCCTGCGCGCACATCTAAACGCTGAATCTCACCAAAGTTATGCAATGTGACATTGCTGACAGTGACGCCGCCAACTTTGACAGGCTCAAGCTTACCGACTGGCGTAATTTGACCCGTACGTCCGACTTGCCATTCGATATCGTTGAGACGCGTCATTACCGTTTCGGCAGGGAATTTATAAGCAGTCGCCCAGCGTGGCTCACGTGATAGGTAGCCTAACTGCTGCTGTAACGCAAGGCTATTAACCTTGATCACCATGCCATCGATTTCAAATGGCAGATCGCTACGCCCTTCTATCACTGACTCATAATAGGTCTGCGCGGCGCGTGGATTTGCTACCACTTCTACGGCGCTGACGGTAAATCCAAGCTCAGTAAGCCATGCCAACGCCCCTGATTGGGTATCGATAGTATCTGGCAAACCCTGATTGACCGAATAGCCGTAAAATGCCAGTGGACGACTGGCTGCTATAGCTGGATCTAACTGACGTAAACTACCAGCAGCGGCATTGCGCGGATTAGCAAAAGTTTTACCTTCTTTCTCTTCTGCCAATCGATTAAGACGCTCAAATCCTGCCTTTGGCATCAATACTTCACCGCGTACTTCTAGCAACTCAATGTCAGCCGCATCGGCTATCCATAGTGGCAAGTTACGAATGGTTTTGGCGTTTTGGGTAATATCTTCACCCGTCTGCCCATCACCGCGCGTGACCGCTTGGACAAATTTACCATGCTCATATTTCAGTGAGACAGCCAGCCCATCAAGCTTTAGCTCCATCTCGTATTCAGGGTTTTGCTGCGAGTCGCTCAGACGGTCATTGACACGGCGCATAAAATCGCGCAAATCATCATATTCAAAGACATTGCCCAGCGACAGCATCGGAATGTCATGAGTGACTTGGGTAAAGGCAGATAGCGGCATATCGCCGACTTGATTGATTGGGCTATCTGGCTGCACCAAATCTGGATATTCTTCTTCAGCCTCAAGCAACGAGCGACGCAATTGGTCATACTCGCTGTCTTCTAATATCGGATTATCGAGCACGTAATAGGCATAGTTATGCGTCTTAATCGCTTCAATAAGCGCACGCATTTTTGAGATAATCTCTACACTATTATTGGTACTACTGTCGGTCGAACTAGGTACATTAGATTTGGCAGGTGCTTGATTTTCTACTTGAGCAGATAGGTTTTTAGAATTATTTGGTGAGGTAGAGTCAGTCATAGTCGGCGTCTTTTTTGCAATTCAAGATGTCGATATGATAACAAGTTTGTAGGAAGCTCGGTATAGTCAATCCTATATAAATCAAATACTATGTCAGGCTTGCTCAGTCTACTATGGTTAGCACTTTGCGGAAACTATAGCCCAATAAAAAAGGCAAATAACGTTAATCGCTATTTGCCCTTTTTATAATTTCTGATATTAATCAGCTTTTAACTTTTGTAGCTTTTAGCCTTTAAACTGCTAACCCTCATAATCACGAACTTGGTTACGCAGCTGCTGCTTGTATTCAGGCGTGATTGGTTCGTTCTCTTCATCAAGCATAATGGCGTCAAGATCGCTTGCCATCATATAAGCAATGCTCATCATACTATCAAAGCTGCGTACGGCTTGTGGATGAGGCAGTGACAAGAATACGACGACACCGTTATAGGTGTTAGTCGCGACACTATGCGGATCAAACGGCGCGATACCGCTATCAGTGATGCCCATCATGCTAAACCACAACATACCCGTGCCGTCTTTTTGCTCGTAGCGATGGAACATATTCATCGCGCCATAGCGTAGACCGTATTTATCAATCAACGCTAACAAGTCACGACCACGGATAATCGCCGCTGGACGGTCACGATATTGGTGCGGCAAGATAGTGATATTGATATTGTCTTTGGCATTAATCAAAGGACCATTTTGCGCATCATCACCTGACTCTGATAGATGCTGATCCAGTATCGGGCTATTGTCATCGAAGCTCGGCTCTTCTGCCGTATCGATGGTTGGCATCAGGCTATCAGTCGCTGACATTAGGCTAGAGAACGCATCAGGCTCTTGCTCGATATGCATCTGATCGGCGACTTCTACAAACTCAGCACTATCGGCACGGCGTTGCTCTTCTTGCCAGCGCGCGTAGTCGGCTTCATCGATGACGTCATGGTCGTCAGCTGCTACATGGTCACGCTCAGCCGTTAGTTGGGCATCAACGTTGGTATGCGATTGCGTCAATGGTTCTTCTTCAACCACAGCATCTAAGTAGCTACGGTCAGGACCAATACTCGTCTCGCCTGCGACCGTATCATCAAGATCTGGCTGATCGACGATATTGCGCTCGTGACGCGGTATGATGGGAATACCATTTTTATCATAATTGACCGCAGCAGCTTCGGTAGCACCGCGGCGCTTAAAGCTACGAATGACCATAAACAGCCCTGCGAGCACGATAAACGCGGCAATGGCAATCAATATAAACTGAATAACGGTCATGATAAATACATCCTAGTATATATAACAAAAGGGAATACACAAACGAGCATAAATGGCAATATTCTAGCATGGCTGACCTATATCGTCACCACATTGTGTACTTTATAACCAGTATGCTGGACTGAGGTCAAGCTTATTTGCATTTATGCCAATTGATTGATTATATTTGCATCGCGCTGATTCTCATAGCACTTTTAGTATCGACTATTTCACGCTTAGCTCTCTACGTAACGCGCAGCTTCGTCGAGCGACACACTGACGAGTGTAGAAATGCCTGCACTTGGCATGGTAATACCTTTTAGCTCATCAGCAATTTGCATCGTTAATTTATTATGACTGATAAAGATAAACTGCAAATCGTCTGCTAGCTCATGAATGAGACTGGTAAAGCGCGCGACGTTGGCATCATCAAGCGGTGCATCGACCTCGTCAAGGACACAGAACGGTGCAGGGTGCTGCTTAAATATCGCAAAAATCAAGCTCAGCGCGGTAAGGGTTTTTTCACCGCCCGATAGTACCGCTAAGCGACTATTACGTTTGCCCTTCGGCTGCGCCATTAAGGTAAGCCCTGCCCGCCACTGCTCTGACTTTGGCGTATTGGCTGGCATCTCGTCGGTGTTCAACGTCAGGCTGGCTTGTCCACCGCCAAAGACTTTGGCAAATAAATTGGCCAGCTCATTATTGACCGCATCAAGCGTCTGCATAAACAGTGTCTTGGTCGTCTCATCAATAGAAGCAATCGCTTCCGTCAACGTCTGCATACTAGCGGCGATATCTGCTGTCTGCTGCGCGAGTGGCTCTAGGCGTTCGTTTACCTCATCCAACTCTGCGACTGCTGCCAAATTGACTGGCCCAATCTTGCTCAATTGCTGGGTCAACTTGGCGCGCTCATATTCAAGCTCAGCGATTTTGTCTGGACGGACACGGCGATCATGAGCGATAAAATCTGCTAGCAAGTTTGAGACGCTCATGCTTTGTTGCGGTTGCTCTGCTTGCGCTTTATATTTATGACTTACACGATAGTAGGCATCTAGAGCGCTTTGCGTATGCGCGCTAGCATCCTCTAACCGCGCCGCACTCAGTGCCAGCTCAGTAGCATGACGGGCAAGCTCGCTTTGCTGCGTTTGCAATGTATTTTGCAATGTATCAAATGCTGTCTGCTGCTCAGCGTACGTTTGTTTTAGTGCTGTTAGCGCAGTATCACGCTCGTTCAATAGCACTTGCTGCTCATCGCGCGTTACCTGTGCAGACTGCAAAGCTGCTTGTAGCTCTGGCAACTTGGCCTGCTGCTGATCGTAACGCGTCTGTAGACTTTGCTCATTCTCTAACGACTTATCATATTGCTCAGTCGTACGAGCCAGACTACTAATACTATGCTCCAAGCGCATCTCGTATTGCTGAATGCGCAGCTGCAATGCTTGCCACGCATCATCATCAGCTTGACGCGCGCGGTTTAGCTCGCTGCGCTCAGCTTGCAGTTGCTGAGTTGTCGCTCGTGCTTCTACTATTTGCGGCGTTAGCGTAGCGATCTCGCTTTCAATGTGCTGTTGTTCTTGCTCAAGGGTTTGTTGCTCTTGCGCCAGTTCTTGCTTTTCCTGCTCAAGCGTTGCTTTATCAGCGTTCAAACGCTGGCTATCCGCTTGCAACCGCTCAGCATTGGCTCGCTCGGTCGTCAGTTGCTGCTGGTATTGATGCTTATCACGGGTTAACTGCTCAGCTTGCGCGCGCGTTTCTTCCAAGCTAACTAATAACGCATCATAATCGCGCTGATTTTTGGCGATAGACTTTTGCTGATCTTGTATTTTTGTTTCAAACTCATCAAGCAAGTCTTCTAACGCTTGCAAACGCGTACGCTGTTGCAGACGCTGCGTGAGGAATTGGCTATTGCTATCGTTTTGCTCATCCTGTGCACCAGCGAATTTGCTTAAGTTAATCGTTCCATGACGACTGATCAGCCAACCATCTGCGGTAAGTAGGATAGCGGACGATGGTAATAATTTTAGAACATCGGTAAGTGTATCAACCTCATGCTGCTTATTGGTCTCAAGCTGCGCTGTATATATATAACATTGCTGCCAAAGCGCTAATGTAGGCTGTTTAATCAACTGCGATAATGGCAATACTTTATCAATCAAACTGTCTGGCAATTCGCTGACAAACTCTTGGTTACTAATATTACTTTGCGCCGCGGGCAACCATAAGCTATGACCCGTTTCTACTAGAGTTTTATTTTTTTCGCTGGTAGTCGCGTTTTCTGCCGTTTGATAAGTCAGTAAGTCTTCAACGTCATGCTCAAGCGCTTGCCATAAGCTATTCGCTTGTTGAGAAATGCCGTTAGCATTATCAACGCTTGATTGCTTGATTTGATTGGCTTGTTTGTTAGCAACCAGCACGTGGCTATCTAGCCACAACGCCAAGATATTATCGAGTAGCGGCGCATATTCCTGCCCCTTGGCACTTAGCTCAATCTGTTCACGTAGCGTTGCAATGGCTAACGGCTGATGATGTATGCCATTGTTATCCGTCTTATCTTTCGCAGTAACTTTCGACTTTACTGATTGCTGTTGTGTAGGTTTTGGATGCAATATCTGATGCAGAGTATCGTATTCGCCTGCCAGTAGCGCATGACGCTTTTCATTGTCGCTCAACTCGCTCTGTTGTGCGTTTAGTCTCTGCTGCAAACTATGCGCTTGCGGTTGTATCTCGGACAAGCGTTCATCGACGGCTTCGCGTTGACGCTCAACCTGCTGCAACTGTGTGTTTATCTCAGTGACTTGCTGTTCTAGCGCATGACTGAGATCTTGCACACCATCCGTCTTACTCACATCAGTACTGTCAGATGCAGATGGCGTTATAGACTGCTGTAATTGCAGCCATAGGTTTTGCCAGTTTTGCTCGCGGCGCTGCCATTTATCATGACTTTGCTGATGGCGTTTCTGTGCTTGAGCGTTAATAGCTTGCTGCTGCTCAAGCGAACGGGCTTTATCTTGCAAGCGTGACAGATTGTTTTGCGCTTCATGCCACGCGCGCTGTAATGGTTGCTCATTGCGCTTATAGTTATCACGTTTGTCTGTTAGCTCAGTCAGCTGCGGGCGTAACGTTTCTAACGCTTGACTCTGCTCAGCTTGTTCAGCGTTGAGCCGTTCGATATCAGCGAGTGATTGCGCACGCTGCTGAGCCAAGCCAGACAGTTGCTGCTCGATAGTAGTCAGCTGTGACTTAGCATCGCTCAATTGATGTTCCGCTTGTTGATAGCTGAGCTGCTGCTGATAGTGAGCGCTTTGGGCATCGTCTTTGAGCCATTGCTCTTGATTAATACGCGCAGTGAGCTTGTCTTGCTGAGCTTTGAGCGTGTCGTAATCAGCTTGTAGTGTCGACACCTCCGTAGCACTACGCTCATGCGCTACTTTCTGCTGTTGATGCGTTTGCTTAGCTTGATAGAGCTGTTGAATGGCGAGCTGCTGCTCGATATCAGCTAGTGTTAATGCCAATTCTTCGTAACGCTGCGCACTGGCCGCCTGCTTAGACAGTGTCTTTTGTTGACGCAATAACTCGCTTTGCATATCGTGCAAACGCGCTAGGTTGTCCCTTGTCTTCTCTAACTTCTTTTGCGTTTCTTCACGGCGAGCCTGGTAGCGCGAGACACCTGCCGCCTCTTCAATAAACTCACGCAGCTGCACAGGACTAGACTCAAGAATGCGCCCAATCATGCCTTGCTCAATTACCGCATAACTACGTGCACCCAGCCCCGTACCTAAAAACACATCGACCACATCACGGCGACGACAACGCGTACCATTGATAAAATAATCTGAGCGGCCATCTTTATTTACCTGACGACGAACCGATAGCTCTTGGTACAAGTTAAACTCGTGGCGAATGCCAGTCTGCTCATCTTGGGTATGCTCAAACGTCAGCTCGACACTGGCGACGCTTTTGGCTGTCTTATCCTGCGTACCAGCAAAGATAACATCGCTCATCGCCCCGCCGCGTAATTGCTTGGCAGAGGTTTCGCCCAGCACCCAGCGGATGGCATCAATCACATTGGATTTGCCACAGCCGTTCGGCCCGACGATGGCAGTGATGCCATGACGAAAAGTAAAAGTGGTTGGATTGGCAAAGGATTTGAAGCCCGCCAGCTTTAGAGATTTTAAACGCATGAAGAGTCAATAAACTTAGCAAAAACAGGCGGCTATTCTACCTGAAATTGTAGTGGGTTTTTAGGGTTAAACGGCTAAGTGCATAAACGATTTTGATTCAAGGCTTTGATAAAACCCTCGTAGCAGTTTTTGCTCCACTTGGCAGACGCTATTTTCTGCTAAGTAGCGATTATTAAACTCGATAAAGGCTGACCAAGAGATGTTTGCCACTTCTAAATGATCAACTATTTCTAACAGCTCTGGTCTTAGCAAATGCTGATACTTTCTTGGCCGTTTATGACATAGAGCCAGCTCCCGATCTACGAGCGTTTGCTTGTTTTGCTTTAGCGCGTCACCACCGATAAATAACAATAAAAACTTTGCCCCTTTATCGATAAAGCCTTTTTCTAATAAGTGCTCATACATCAAGCAGTACTTTAGGATTGGGTCTGGGTTTTTCCGACCAGCGAGTTTTAACTCATTCGCTATCAATACATTCCCCTGATGGTTATAGGCTAGGTTGTCCATATACATTGCTTTTAGCTCTGTACTGTTTTCAAACATACCGCTATTACCATGTGTCGACCATGATCCACTCGGCTCAAAGCTGATAAATTGCTGATAAAATAAGTTCAGATAAACATCACTGCACAAACTCAAAAAGATATCGAATTCTTTATTGAGATAGTCTTCAGAAAAGAACGTTACGCGGCGCACGGCTTCTCTCGCATTACAGATACCCATCGTTTGCGTTGAATACGTCTCTAGCTGCTCAGTTTCATTCATTTTTGTATTGAGCTTTTTGATGACTGATTGCTCAATATCCTCTATATTTTTATCCTTTAACTCTGGGTGGGCCGCCCATTCAATGATTTGGCGTACATATTGCTTTTTAGTGATGCCTAAAATACGCTGCGGCTCCCATGCCAAAAACTCTACCATATTAGAGAGACCCGTCGTCCACGATAACTGGTCTTTTAGATGATTCATTGAGCCGAAAACACGGCGGTATTTTTCTGCAGCTTTCATACTAATAATGTCTCACGGTTTGCATACTAATTTTATAAAAACTCATTATTGCTATAAAACACCCAATCCACTCAACAACAACTGCCCTCCAGCAAATATTAGTAACACACCAAATGCGCGCTTAAGCATCAGTGCAGGTAAGACATGGGCAAGCTTGGCGCCCACCTTTGCCATCGCAAAGCTGGCGACTGAAATAAACAAAAATCCTGTGACATGGACAAACCCTATCGTACCCTCAGGCAGGTTGACCACGTCTTGACCGAACCAAGCAAACCCTGCTGCCCCAGCCAAGGCAATTGGTAGACCGCATGCTGCTGATGTGCCGACCGACTGTTTCATCGGAAGCCCTGCCCAGTTCAAAAACGGTACGGTCAAGCTGCCGCCGCCAATGCCAAAAATAGAGGACGCCATCCCAATGCCAGTACCTGCACCAAACTGGACACCGGCCGATGGTAGCGGTTTACCCACTTGTTCTTTATTCGAAAAGAACAGCATTTTTAAGGCGACCAATAGCGCACCGAAACCAATGATAGCCTGTAGTGCTTGTCCATCAATCATATCCGCGATACCCGCACCGACCAAACTACCGATGACCAATCCAAGCGCCATCTTGCGCCATACTTCCCAGCGCACGCCGCCGCGCTTGTTATGTGCCGTCAGTGAGCTGATTGAAGTTACAACGATGGTCGCCAACGACGTACCAATGGCCAAATGGGTGATTACTTCTGGCGAAAAGTCATATGCGATAAAAATCCAAACCAATGCGGGCACGATAATCATGCCACCGCCGACGCCAAACAAGCCCGCGCTGACACCCGCAAACGCGCCTGCAATCACAAACCACACATATAACATCATAGAACGAACCTTTTATAATACTGACTGGCGCTATAGTACTCACTAGCGCTTAGGCGTGCTTAATTGTATTTGCCAAATCTCAACGTGACCTTTATGCTGTTTACTCGGTACTGTCTGACCGCAACAATCGCTCAGTATATCAAAGTTTCCTTTAACCACATCGACTAAACTTATGCCGCCACTCACTAGTTTTTCTCCCTATTTATCCGAGCTCAATCACCGTCATGTGGCTAGTAGCGCCTCGACCAATAGCGAGCTGATAGAAGCCTTGCAAAACGGGGCGTTAGATGTCGCCACCGTACACGTTTTGACCGCGGAAACCCAAAGCGCAGGTCGTGGTCAGCACGGGCGCTCGTGGCAATCACCGCGCGGCAATGTCTATCTGTCGCTCTACCATCCTGTACATATGCCAATTAGTGGTTTGCTATCGCTCATCATTGGTCTTGAACTGGCTAAGACGCCTGTCATTCAAACTTTGAACGAGCAACTGCAAGCGCAGGGACTGACGCCAATTGGTGTGAAATGGGCAAATGATTTGGGCTTTTATCAGCCAGCTCAGAGCCAATCTGAAGAGCTATCTAAAGTGCAATCTATAACGGACAGCTCAGTATTAGACTCAGTATTGGATAGTGATGTAGCAGATCAGCGTACCCTACCCTTTAATAAACTGGCTGGAATTTTGATAGAGCCAGTGACGAAAGCTGGAAGGCTGGTCGGTGTGGTGTTAGGCATTGGCCTAAACGTACAAGCAGCACCAAAGCTCACCACGCAAACGTCTGAGGGTATGAGTTACCAAGCGATTAGCTTACAAGACATTAATGAGAGGCTGCCTTTAGAGTCACGATCTGCGAGCCTACCAAAACTACCAATGCTTTATCAGCAGATGAGCAAAGCATTGATGGCGGCGATGACACGCTTTGAGCATTTGGGCATAGAACAGCCAACGGGTCATACTTATTATTTGGATAGTTTTTTGGAGCAGTTTGCGACGATGGATGCGCTATCAGGTCTACATTTGCGCGTCACGCAAGACTATAATAACGAAGAAAAAGTCATAACGGGAATCGCTTGCGGTATCGACACACATGGCTGTTTGCAATTGCGCCAAGATAGCGGTAAGATTTCTACGCTTTTTACTGGACGCATCGACGTTATTTATTAGGGCGTGTCCCTATTTTAAAAATGGTGATAAAAATGAGATAAATCGCAGGCAAACAAGGAAAATAGTGCAGACAATATCGAGATATTGACCAGCTATTTGACGCCGTTTGTCAAAGATTTAGCCATTTTTGGCCCATTTAGTGATAAACGTTTGAATTAGGGACATGCCCTAGGCTTAGACAACTATATTGATGAACCTCATCATTAACGAGCACTATATAAAGGGACTTTTATGCTCTGGCTTGATCTTGGAAATACCCGCCTAAAATACTGGCTAACCGATGATATCGGACAAATAGTCGCGCATGATGCTAAGCAGCATTTGCAAGCGCCTGCCGAATTACTTATGGGTCTGACGGATCGCTTTGAGCGTTACGCGCCTGACTTTATTGGTATCTCATCGGTATTGGGTGACAATCTCAATGCCAAAGTATCAGAGACGCTCAGTCGTTTGAATATTCCGTTTGAGTTTGTCCATGTCGATGCAGCACACGCGCTGATGAAAAGTGCTTACAATGATCAGCAGCTCGGCTGTGATCGCTGGCTACAGATGCTCGGTGCGGTCGATAAGAAAAAACGCCAGTGTGTGATTGGTTGCGGTACAGCGGTGACCATTGATTTGATTGATCATGCTGAGCATTTGGGCGGTTATATTTTCCCTAGCATCTACCTGCAACGTGAATCACTGTTCTCTGGTACTAAGCAAATCACTATCTCGAACGGTACTTTTGATAGCGTCAACCAAGGCTTAACCACTCAAGACGCGGTACATCGCGGTATCTTGCTCTCTATCGTCGGCGCGATCAATGAGATTAGCCATCGTCACCCTAATTTTGAATTGATTATGACAGGCGGTGATGCAGCCATTATATCCCAGCATGTTAATCGTCCAGTGCGCTTACGTGATGATTTATTACTAAATGGTTTGGCAAGATACTTTGATTATCGCAATAAGTCTTAACCGCTTATAGATAATTCGGTTTAACGTTGACACAAAAAAAGCAGCACGTTTTGAACGTGCTGCTTTTTTATTTTACTATTAGAAAATAGCTAACGTGTTTCTAGTTATTGCCACAATACTTTCTTATTTGGTCTCGTTAAACAGCTCACGACCAACTAGCATACGGCGAATCTCACTGGTACCCGCGCCGATTTCATAGAGCTTAGCATCACGCCAGAAACGACCAAGCGGATACTCATTGGTATAGCCATTACCGCCAAAGATTTGAATGCCTTCACCTGCCATCCAAGTGGCTTTTTCGGCACACCATAAAATCACACTGGCGCAATCTTTACGCACTTCTCGACTATGACCTGCGCCGCGCTGATCTAACATGTCAAGATTTTTACCAACGGTGTATAAGAAGCTACGCCCCGCCTGCAAGATGGTATACATGTCCGCAACTTTACCTTGGATAAGCTGGAACTCACCGATCGCTTGACCAAACTGTTTACGATCATGGATATAAGGCACCACATTGTCCATCACTGCCTGCATGATACCGATAGGACCTGCGGCCAATACAGCACGCTCGTAATCTAGGCCACTCATCAAGACCTTAACGCCTTCATTGAGACCGCCCAAGATATTTTCACTTGGTACTTTTACATTATTAAAAGTCATCTCGCCAGTATGGCTACCGCGCATGCCGAGCTTATCTAGCTTTTGTGCGGTACCAAAGCCTTCCATACCTTTTTCAACGATAAAGGCCGTCATGCCTTTAGCACCTAATTCAGGATTGGTCTTGGCATAGACTACCATTACGTCAGCATCAGGACCATTGGTGATCCACATTTTGCTACCGTTTAAAATATAGCTGCCGTCTTTTTCTTCAGCTTTTAGCTTCATACTGACGACGTCTGAGCCAGCGCCTGTCTCACTCATGGCCAGTGCACCGATGAATTCACCGCTGATTAGCTTTGGCAAATATTTCTGCTTTTGTGCCTCAGAGCCGTTACGTTTGATTTGGTTAATACATAGGTTAGAGTGTGCGCCATAGCTCAGTGCTACCGATGCCGAAGCACGGCTAATCTCTTCCATTGCGACCATATGGGCAACGTAGCCCATGTTGGAGCCGCCGTACTCTTCAGGAACGGTAATACCATGTAGACCGAGGTCACCCATCTTTTGCCACAGATCCATTGGAAACTCATCACTGCTATCAATCTCAGCAGCACGTGGAGCGATCTCGTTTGCCGCAAACTGCTGTACGACATCACGTAGCGCGTCAATATCTTCGCCAAGTTGAAAATTTAATCCAGGTAAACTCATAACCATTCCTTGTTTTTAGTATTTAATTTTTACGATAATTTTTTAAGACTGACGTTTATTAATGATGGCACGCGCCACATTTGAGCCATTCGGACGCTTTAAGAACGCACTGATACGCTCGCCTGCTACGACCAATTTATCCAAATCGATACCCGTGCTAATACCCATGCCATGCAGCATATAAACCACATCTTCGGTCGCGACATTGCCCGTTGCGCCTTTAGCATAAGGACAACCGCCCAGGCCAGCGACGGAGGTATCAAACTCACTAACACCCATTTGTAAGGCAGCCAAAGTATTACTCAATGCTTGACCATAAGTATCATGAAAATGACCCGATAGCATAGAGATATCAGCATACTCAAGTACAGCTTGCAATGCTCGTTGTACTTTGAGCGGCGTACCCACACCGATCGTATCGGCAATGCCAATTTGCTCTGAACCAATCTCTACCAGACGCTTGGTCACATAGGCTACTTGTCTTGGGTCAATCTCGCCTTCATAGGGACAACCAACCGTACAAGAGATGACGCCGCGTACTTTAATACCCTGCGCTTTTGCTGCCGCAGCCACTGGTGCAAAACGCTCAATACTTTCATCGATACTACAGTTGATGTTTTTTTGACTAAAGGTTTCACTGGCTGAGCCGAAAATAACGATTTCATCTGGGCGATGCAAAATAGCATTTTCAAAGCCACGCATATTGGGCACCAGTACCGAGTAGCAAACGTCCGTCTGCCGCGTAGGTGCTAGCACTTCGAGCAACTCGCTGTTATCGCCCATTTGTGGCACCCACTTTGGCGAAACAAAACTGGTCGCTTCCAATTTTTTAACACCTGCCGCAATCAAATCATTGATAAGCGTTTGCTTAACCTCAGTCGGCACCGTCATGGATTCGTTTTGTAGTCCATCACGTGGACTGACATCAACAATGTTGACCTGTTCAGGGTACGAATGCTCTGGATACGAATGGCTCATACTTGTCGTCCTTTTTGTTATTTGCCCTTTTATGAGGCTTTTTTATTAGGCTTCGTCAGCTATGCGCTTTCGCTATCGATGCGCAGTAGCTCATCACCATCAGCGACCAAATCACCTGCTGCAAATAATAGCTCTGCTACCACACCATCTGTCGGTGCGGTAATCGTGTGTTCAATTTTCATGGCTTCGATGACGGCAAGTGGCTCGCCTTTTTTCACAGTATCGCCAACAGCTACTTTGAATGCAACCACTTGTCCTGGCATTGGCGACTTCAAACTGCCGACCGCTGCTGTGTCTTCGCCCACATGTGCCATGATATCAATAAGCGTAATTTCATCACGTCCGCTATCTGTGAATACGTAGACCGTCTCGTTATTTACCCAGCTTTGGGCACTGATACGTGCACCTTCTAACCACAAGGTATGATTATGCGCGTCACTGCTACCATAGCTGATCTGACCTTCATAAACCGTTTCGGTCTGAGCCGCTACATTGATATTGCTATCATCCTGCGTATTCGCGATTTCTTTACCAATGACGAGCGTAAAACTACTGAGATTATCACCGCCTTTTTTGCTATCCGCACCACTCGCATTATACCAATTACTGATGCGAGCGCTATAAGCCTGCTCATCATAAACGAAGCTAAATGAACGAGTATAATCGCTATAAGCACGAAAACCCGTTGGCTTGCTAAACGGATCTGAGCCCTGCGTGGTCGCTTCACTCGCAAGCTGCTGCGTAATAGCAGTCACCACAAGCGTTGATAATCTGAGAGGATGCTGGTCAAAAAGCTTATCCTGCTCACGCTCTATCAATGCGGTATCGAGATTGGCTTTGCTAAATGAATCGGTATTTAAAATATAACGCAAAAATGCCACGTTGTTTGGCAGACCAACGATACGCGTCTGTGCCAATGCACGATCTAGTCTCGCCAACGCTTGCTCGCGCGTAGGAGCATGCACGATAAGCTTAGCAATCATAGAGTCGTAAAAAGGACTGATCACATCACCCTCACGTACGCCATCATCGATACGCACATCGGTAATGTTAAACGTACTATGCTCAGGCTTTTGATAAGTAAACAATGTCCCTGTCGCTGGCAAGAAATTATTGTCAGGGTTTTCAGCACAGATACGCGCCTCAATAGCATGACCGTTGATAGCCAGATCGTCTTGCGTTTTTGGTAATGGCTGACCCGCAGCAACCAACAGCTGCCACTCGACCAAATCGACACCAGTAATGGCCTCACTAACTGGATGCTCAACCTGCAAGCGCGTATTCATTTCCATGAAATAAAAATTCATAGAGTCTTCGCGCTGCTCAACGATGAATTCAACCGTACCTGCACCCACGTAATCGACCGCACGTGCTGCTTCGATTGCCGCTGTGCCCATCGCTTCACGCATCGCAGTATCGACACCCGGTGCTGGCGCTTCTTCTAGTACTTTTTGATGGCGACGCTGTACTGAGCAATCACGCTCAAATAGATGCACATAATTACCATGCGTATCACCGAATACTTGGATTTCGATATGACGCGGTTTTAGCGCGTATTTTTCAACCAATACTTGATCATTACCAAAACTGGTAATCGCTTCGCGGCGGCACGAGTCAAGCAAGTCAATAAAATCACTGCTTTGCTCAACGATACGCATGCCTTTACCGCCGCCACCTGCACTCGCTTTAATCAAGACAGGATAGCCAATATTATCTGCCTGCTGCTGCAAAAACTGTGCATCTTGATTGTCACCATGATAGCCCGGTATCAACGGCACGCCAGCCGATTCCATCAAGCACTTAGACTCAGACTTGCCGCCCATAGCACGGATAGCATCCGCCGATGGACCGATAAACACCAAACCAGCATCTTGGCAGGCTTGTGCAAAGTCTGCATTTTCGCTTAAAAACCCATATCCTGGATGAATCGCCTGAGCACCCGTTTTCTTAGCGATAGCAATAATAGCATCGCCTTTGAGATAACTGTCTTTCGGTGCCGAACCACCCAAATAGATAGCCTCATCACAGACAGCCACATGCTTGGCCTCACGATCCGCATCAGAATAAACAGCAACGGTACTGACGCCAAGACGCTTAGCAGTCGCGGCCACTCGGCAAGCAATTTCACCACGGTTGGCGATTAGAATTTTAGAAAACATAACTATCCCTGTGTCTTGTCGTTATTATTTGACGTCTTGTCTATTTACCCATTTGCCTATCATTGTTCTGCTACTAGTTAGTCTGCCATTAGCCAATCAGGTTTACGCTTTTGCAAAAAGGCTTGCACGCCCTCTTTGCCTTGCTTTGATGAGCGGATATCAGCGATACCTTTGACCGTGTCAGCAATCAGCTCATCTGTAATAGGCGCACCCGCGACATCGTGTAATAGCTGTTTGCAGGTTTTTACCGCATCAGGGCTATTTTTGACGACCTTGTTACAGAACGCAGCCACTTCATCGGCTAGCCCTTCTTCGCTAACACGCTCATGGATAAAACCAAGCTGACGCGCCTTTTTGGCATCAAATACTTCAGCACTTAAGAAATAACGCTGCGACGCTCTAGCGCCTAGCGCTCGGATAACATAAGGGCTGATAGTGGCAGGTGCCAACCCTAAACGGACTTCGCTGAGGCAAAAGTTTGCAATTTTGACCGCAATGGCTACGTCACAAACAGCAACTAAACCCATGCCTCCTGCATAAACATCGCCTTGAATAGCCGCAACTGTTGGCTTAGGACATTCATAAATAGTCTTGAGCATCTGTGCCAATTTATCGGCATCTGCTAGATTATCTTCATAGCTATAATCCGCCATGGCACGCATCCAATTAAGGTCAGCGCCTGCACAAAACGCTTTGCCAGCAGCGGCTAGCACAATGACACGTACCTCATCATCAGCACCAAGCGTACTGAATGCATCGGTTAGCTCGGCTATCATTTCATCATTAAATGCATTACGTATCTCAGGACGATTTAACGTCACTGTCGCCACGTGCTGCTCCACTTTAACCAGTAGGCTTTTATAATTTTTATCACTATCTTTTTGCATAACTTTCTCTATATTTTTTATGTAAATACTCAAACAAACTCTTGGTCAATCCATAATAATGTTAATACAAGACAACCAAGTAAAAAGACTAAGCGTAGATGTACAAACCGTACTTCAAATGAGGTTAACGCAATGGTCGTTTATTATGAGAAGACCTTAGAACGCTTACATTCTAAAGACCCCAAAAGTCGTCTCTTCAATCGGCGCGTTATATGCAGCGCTTAGTCCTAAAGCCAATACATTACGAGTATCAGCAGGATCAATCACGCCGTCATCCCACATACGTGCGGTGGCATAATACGGATGACCTTGCTCTTCATACATTTCACGAATCGGCGCTTTAAATGCGGCTTCATCTTCATCACTCCACGCTTCACCTTTGCGATCAAAATTATCACGCTTGACCGTTGCCAGTACTGACGCGGCTTGCTCGCCGCCCATGACAGAGATACGCGCATTTGGCCACATCCATAAGAAGCGCGGGCTATAAGCGCGGCCACACATACCGTAGTTACCAGCGCCGAACGAGCCACCGACGATGACTGTGAACTTTGGCACTTTTGCATTGGCCACAGCCATTACCATTTTGGCGCCATGACGAGCGATCCCTTCGTTCTCGTATTTACGACCCACCATAAAGCCAGTAATGTTCTGCAGGAACACTAATGGAATTTTGCGCTTACAGCACAGCTCGATGAAGTGAGTACCTTTTTGCGCTGACTCACTGAACAAGATACCGTTATTGGCAATAATACCAACAGGCATCCCTTCGATATGAGCAAATCCACAAACCAACGTCGTACCAAAGCGTGATTTGAATTCATCAAAAGCACTGTCATCGACGATACGCGCGATGATTTCTCTGATATCAAATGGCTTGCGCTTGTCCGTTGGAATCACACCATAGAGTTCTTTGGCGTCATAACGTGGCGGCTTGGGCGTAATTTGATTAGGAATGTGTTTGGCAGGGTGATTCAAATGACTGACGATGTTACGGGCTATCGATAACGCATGAGTGTCGTTTTGTGCTAAGTGATCGACCACGCCTGACAGTCGGGTATGTACATCGCCGCCGCCCAAGTCCTCTGCGGTCACCTCTTCACCCGTTGCTGCTTTGACCAGTGGCGGACCACCCAAAAAGATAGTGCCTTGTTCTTTGACGATAATAGACTCATCGCTCATGGCAGGCACATACGCACCGCCAGCTGTACAGCTACCCATAACCACAGCAATCTGCGGAATACCTGCTGCACTCAGATTTGCTTGATTAAAAAAGATACGGCCGAAATGTTCTTTATCCGGGAATACATCATCTTGGTTCGGTAAATTGGCGCCACCTGAATCAACCAGATAAACGCACGGTAGATGGTTTTCTTGCGCAATCTCTTGGGCACGTAGATGCTTTTTGACCGTCATTGGGTAGTACGTGCCGCCTTTTACCGTGGCATCATTACAGACAATCATACATTCGATGCCATTGATACGGCCGATACCTGCAATCACGCCACCCGCCGGAATCTCTTCGCCATACATATCATGTGCGGCCATCGGCGCCACTTCTAGGAACGGCGTACCCACATCCAATAAACGCTCGACACGCTCACGAGGCAAGAGTTTGCCACGCGCTAGATGCTTGGCTCGTGCGCGCTCTGAGCCACCTTGGGCAACTTTACGCAAGTGTACATACAGGTCATCGACTATCTCTTGCATCGCGGCACTGTTTTGCTGAAAATCGCTTGAGTTTGGACTCAGTTTACTGGTTATGATAGCGCTCATGATATCCCTTTTTTTCTTATACATAGATAGATACGTAGATGTAAGTAGCTTTTTATATAAATGATACTAACTGCTATTTTTAAGCGTTGCTCACATATAGTCGATTCAATTTAAAAGTAGTACAAGGCAACCGAGTGCAGATGTATGTGTGATACTTCAAGCGAGGTTAACGCTGTAATACTTTTACAGTGAAATGAATATGGTTAGTCTTTTGTTTTTTAGAGCAGATAAGTAAGCTTACTACAAACCCAACTCTTCTTTCATTTGCTCAATGATTTTATATTTTTGAATTTTTCCAGTGATGGTCATTGGATATTCAGTCACAAAGCGATAGTAAGTCGGCACTTTATAATGAGCGATATGCTCGCTACAGAACTCGCGTACTTCTTGTCCGGTCAAGCAGCCAGGCTCTTTCGGAATAATCCACGCTGCCAGCACTTCACCATAACGCTCATCTGGTATACCCACGATTTGCACATCACGAATCTTTGGATGACGATAGAGGTAATTTTCAATTTCTACTGGATAGATATTTTCGCCGCCGCGAATCACCATGTCTTTACTACGGCCAACGATTTTTACGTAGCCGTCTTCATCCATTGTGGCCAAGTCACCCGTATGCATCCACCCATCTTGAATCGCCTCACGCGTTTTAAAACGGCTGCCCCAATAGCCTTTCATCACTGAATAGCCCCGTGTAAGCAACTCACCCGTCTCACCTAATGGGACAATTTCACCTGTTTCTGTATCAACGACTTTGACCTCAAGTGCAGGCTGTACCAGTCCTACCGTCGAGACTTGTTTATCAAGTGGCGTGTGCTCATTGGTTTGGCAAGATACAGGACTGGTCTCCGTCATACCATAGGCAATGGTGACTTCGCTCATATGCATCTTATCGATGACACGGCGCATAACCTCAATCGGACAGCTAGACCCAGCCATGATACCCGTGCGCAGGGTAGACAAATCAAAGTTTTCAAATTCAGGATGGTCAAGCTCTGCGATAAACATCGTGGGCACACCATGTAGACCTGTACACTTTTCTTCTTCGACTGCCTGCAATACGGTCAATGGCTCAAAGCCGTCGTTTGGATATACGATACAACCGCCATGCGTGAGAATCGCTAGATTACCAAGCACCATACCAAAGCAATGATACAAAGGTACTGGAATACACAGCCTATCCTCTTCAGTGAGGTTCATGGCCTCACCGATGAAGTAGCCGTTGTTAAGGATGTTACGATGGCTTAAGGTAGCGCCTTTTGGTGTACCAGTCGTACCACTAGTGAACTGTACATTGATGGCATCGGTGTTCTTAAGCTGCGCCTGACGCTCGGCAACACGCGGATCGTTGGCATCGCCCTCGCTCATCCATGCAGAGAATTTTTGCATAAAACCAAAGGTCTCGTTCGACTCTGGCTCATCAATCCAGATGATGCGCTCAATCGTTGGAATCTCAACCAAATCAAGCTGAGTGTAGTCTTTGTGGTAAATCTCAGGACATAGCTCACGGATTAAACTGGCATAGTCACTGGTTTTGAAATGACGCATCAGTACGAGCGCTGAACAGCCCAATTTATTTAAGGCATATTGCAGCTCAAAGGTACGGTAGGCAGGATTGATATTGACGAGGATAACGCCGACTTTTGCCGTGGCTAATTGCATGAGCAACCATTCAGCATTGTTGTGTGACCAAATGCCGATACGATCGCCAATCTCTAGTCCCATTTCAATCATGCTACTGGCTAGCTGATTGACTTGCTGCTGTAGCTCACGATATGTCCAGCGGATATTTTGATGGCGGACGACCAATGCTTCGCGCTCAGGATATTTGGAAACAATAGCATCAAAAAAGTCACCGATGGTCGCTTCAATCAGCGGTACATCAGGACCTTTGTCATAGCTTTGAGTAAGTGGTGCATTGGCTGAGCGTGCGCCCATATTGATACTAGGAATGTTGTTTAAAATAGTGTCGAAGTCAACGCGAGTCGAATCGAAATCAGGAGTTTGAGTCATAACGAGTCCTTTCGTTTTACTTTTTATAGTATTTATAAATAGCACTTATTAATAGCCTGCGTGCAAACCTTCTTCCTTGGGCAGGTCTTACATAGCATTCAGCTACTATAACGCCATCAATGAAAGCCTGTCAACAATATCAATACAGTATGTATCATTTAATTAGACAGTCTGCCTTTCTACTTAGTAAAAGGTAGCATAGAATAATGGCAGATATTTGACACAAAAAAGCCAGCCACATCATAAATAATGGGCTGGCTCAATCATCGATACTGTCTTTTCACAGAGTTGTCTGGAAAACATCTAACAAAGGATACCACTTATAAATGATGTGCTTTTATTAGTTTTTCAAAAGACGGTATTGCAATCGTTATGCTTTAAGAACTGCAGGCGCTTTAATCGTTACCGTTGCGCTAATAACTTCATTATCATCAAGCAAATCCATGATTAGCTCATCATCGCTTTCAGTCTTTACTTGCCAATTACCCGCTGCTTGCGGTACACCCGTCACCATCACAGAGATGGCTTTATTTTTTAGGCGAATCATTGGTGGTTTATGATCATAGCCACTATGCTCATGACCTAAGATATCATCAGCGATAGTCGCAGCCTGCGCGCGTAATGGCGCAACGTAACGACAAGCGACCCCATTGATAGACATACAGTCACCGATGGCATAGATATTCGCTGCATTGGTACGCAATGTCGCTGCATCCACCACGATACCCGTACGGCGATCGAATTCTACACCAGCCGCAGCAGGTAATTGCTCATCGACTGTCAGACCTGTACTGGCAATCACATGATCTACAATCAGTGGTTCGAGCGGCTGAGTATCAGTATTGTCTGCATCCGATGATAATGGGGCATAGTCCACTTGTAGCTTCTCAGCATCGTCGCTGTCGTCGTCATTACTGCCAACACGAGTAACAGCTGATACTTGATAACCACCTAAGAATTGAATACCCTGCGATTCGATTGCTTTGGCGATACGTGCGGTCGCTTTGGCTGGTAGCATCTGAGAAAGCGGTGCATCATTTAAATCAATGAGCGTTACTTTATGACCAGCTTTAAGCAGGTCTTCTGCGATTTCTGTACCCACCATACCAGCACCGACGATCGCAACATGTTGGCTACCTGTTGCTAGCTTTTCTTGTAGCTGACTAAAGCGCTCGATGTGATTAACATGCCAGACCAAATCTTGTGGCAGACTTTTAGGAAAGATAGGATGCGCGCCCATCGCTAGCACCATTTTCTCATAGCCGATAGTCGTCAGCGCATCATCTGACTGCGCAGTAGAGCACACCTGTACGGTTTGGCTCACTGGATCAATATCTGTCACTTGTGTGTTGGCTAGCAACGTCACTTCTGCTGTCTTCGCCGCTTCGCTACCAGACGCCCGTACCAAATCTGATGCTCGTTTGTTTTGGCTGATTGCCATTGTCAACATCGGCTTGTGATAACGGTCGCCACTATCAGCCGTGATTAATGTGATTGGAATCTCTGTGTCTTTGGCACGAATGGCATCAATGACATGCCAGCCTGCCAGCCCTGCACCAATAATAACGACACCTTTTTTTGCTGCTGTGCTTGATGCTACAGATAGGTTTTCTACGCTCATACAAACTCCAATATAGTTTATGAATTATTTTAATTATCAAAAATATTGACCGCTATTGTATCAGTAAACAGCCATTCACTCACCTATCTAGCAATTCACTTAGTAAATATCGAACTCCATGCGATGTGCTGTTGCACGCATGGTTTCACTATCTATTAATTTTTCTATACAGTATAGACTTGCATGGATGCCTGCACTTATCCCCGCTGATGTGACAATATTACCAGTATCATCACTGGTATCTACAAAACGCGTATGCGAGATCACATCGATATCAGGATAGAATGCTAAATTATCCAAATCCATCCAGTGCGTGGTTGCTGACTTACCAGCTAGCAAACCTGCCTTAGCCAATAGCAATGCTCCCGTATACACTGAAAGCGTCAGCTCTGCCAAACTTGCTTGAGTGATAATCCAATCAATTACCACCTTATTATATATTTCTGTTTTTTCGGCACCGTAACCACCGGGGACGATTAAGACATCAATGTTTGGATGATTGGCAAAATTATAGTCAGGAATAACTTGTAGACCGTTTCTAGCGGATATCGTTGCTTGATGCTCAGCAATAGTGATAACCTTAAAGTGCTTATCATCACTAGAACTGGCAGCATTTTCAGCTAACGAAAACACCTCAAAAGGTCCTGCAAAATCTAATACTTCTACTTCATTGAACAGTAGTATACCGACGGTTCGTTTTAGCGTCATATTCAATCCTAATTAAATTAAATTAAATTAAACTCATCTATATTATGACTACTACCTTTCCAAACTTGTTTGATTAAGTAGATGAACCATTACATCTGCCTTTGCCGTTTGCGATTTCTCTAATCCTGCGGCTATTTCAGCGACTTTATAGTCTCAAAGCTGTCTTATTTAAATACCTTGAGAGTAAACATCATAGGCTCCAAATTGTTGTTCAAATAGTTATACAAAAAAAGCTCAATACAAAGCGCCCTATTAAAGATAGCGTTTAACTGCCTTTAATAGGGCGCTTTATATAATTATTAGTAGTGGAAAGAAAAGTAAGCTTTAGAACATGTCTTTATCTTAGAAATACTGCTATAAACAATCGTAAATCAAAGTGTATTTAATGATTTAAAATCTTCGATAAGAACATCTGCGCACGGTCACTTTTTGCCCCTTCAAAAAACTCATCCTTACTACAGTTTTCTACGATATGTCCTTCATCCATAAAGATAATACGATTGGCCACCTGACTGGCAAAGCCCATTTCATGCGTCACGCACATCATAGTCATACCATCACGAGTCAGCTCGACCATCACATCTAGAACCTCTTGAATCATCTCAGGATCAAGCGCAGAGGTTGGCTCATCAAAGAGCATCGCCACAGGATCCATAGCCAGTGCGCGTGCAATCGCCACCCGCTGCTGCTGACCGCCAGAGAGCTCGGCTGGGTATTTCGCCGCTTGTACCGTCAGACCAACGCGGTCTAGATACGCCATAGCCTTTTGTTTGGCCTCAGACTCTTTACGACCCAACACTTTGATTTGTGCCACTGTCAAATTATCAATAATAGTCAAATGTGGAAACAACTCAAAATGCTGAAACACCATGCCGACACGGCTACGTAACTTAGGTAAATTAGTCTTTGGGTCACCGACAGAGATGCCATTGACCATGATGCCACCCTTTTGAAAAGGCTCAAGTCCATTCACTGTCTTAATCAAAGTTGATTTACCACTGCCCGATGGACCACAAACAACAACGACATCACCTTTATGTACATGCGCTGTACAGTCAGTCAGTACTTGAAAATCTCCATACCATTTACTGACATTAGATATCTCAATGACCATCTCATCACTAGCATGACCACTATTGGTAACCAGCCCGCCAAAGGCATTTACGTACGTATCAGCATTGCTCATCACTGGCTCCTAACCACATTATTTTCGATAGTCATTATTTAAAAAAGGTAAATCAAACGCTCAAACTTTCAACATTCAAAAGCGCAAGCGATAGGCATAATAAAATACGCTATATTAAAACCGCAAACGCTTTTGTAATTGTTGCACGCCGATAGAAGCACTTAAGCTAATCACAAAATAGACAGCACCAGCACCTAAGATATAAGGCGTGAGTAAGCCCATTAGCTCACCGCGAACATAGGCTGCGCGGAAAAAGTCTGTCAAACCAATGGCAAATACCAGTGTCGTATCTTGGAATAAAATAATACATTGCTGCAAAATCAGTGGCAGCATCTTACGAAAGGCTTGTGGCAAGATGACCAGACGCATGGTCTGCCCATAAGTCATACCGAGCGCTTTTGCCGCATTGACCTGCCCGCTACCAATCGATTGAATACCAGCACGCACTACTTCTGAGAAGTAAGCCGCCTCAAACATCATAAATGCGACTACACAAGAGGCAAATGCAGCATCGAGTTGCAGGTACTTGCCCGCTACCCAAAGATAAATCATCGGTACGGCAAAATAAAACCATAGTAGTACCAATAACAGCGGCACGGAGCGAAAGTAATTAACGTATAGTTTGGCTGGAATTTCAAGCGCTTTGATACCTGACAAGCGCATCAATGCCAGTACAGTTCCTAAGCTGATACCGCCTAAAATAGCCAAAAACAGCACTTTTAAGGTGGTAAGCATGCCACCCATCAAACCAGGATAGGCTGTTGCCAATTCGGTCATATTCATTTCTGACCTCCCGCAATAAGCCCAGGCACACGCAATTTACGTTCAATCAATCCCATAATAGCGATCAAGGATAAATTGAAAACCAAATAAATAATCGTCGCGTAAGTATATATCTCGATACTATTTTGAGTATATTCGCTGATGGTTTTGGTTTGGCTAATCAGCTCCATTACCCCCACAAGCGAGGCTACAGAAGCGTTTTTAAAGCAGTTCGTTAGCTCAGAGCTGAGCGGTGGCAAGATAATACGAAATGCCTGCGGTAGCAGTACTTCTTTATAGACTTGTGGAATGCTAAACCCTAATGCGTAGGCCGCGTTGATTTGTCCATCTGGTAATGACTCGATACCCGTCCGTACCTGTTCAACGATACGAGCAGCGGTAAATAAGCCCAAACCAATACTGGCTGATAACATGGCTGAGGTGTTTGGAGATAAGTCCTTATACCACCATTCTTGTATCGTCGGCGTGAGCCAGCCAGGGGCGATATAAAACCAAAAGAACAGTTGAACAAGCAGTGGAATATTACGAAAAAATGTCACATAAGCCGTACCGATTGCACGAGCGGTCTTGTTGGGCAAGGTACGCATGATACCGAAGATGGTACCAACGACCATCGCGATGGCCCAAGCGATACTGCCAATTAATAGCAGCCAGCCAAGACCAGTGATCATCCAATGGATATAGAGCTCGTTGCCAATACCAGTCTGCTCAAAGAGCACACCCCAGTTCCAGCTATAATTCATGGTTGTCTCTCCGAGCAACGATTGATAAGCCTATACGTCAAATAAAATTACTGGTTATCTGAACGTATAGGCAAGCTATGTTGAGGGACAATGAGCGTTACTGCGCTGCTGCTTCTTTAGGCTGAGCGCTGTCATGCGGATTGGCAATCAAGGCCTTTAAGTTGTCTGACATCTCAAAGTTTAGATTGACGTTCTTTGGCGGGATTGGGTTCAAGAACCACTTGTCATAAATGCTATTGATTTCGCCTGAACTAAAGACATTAGCAAGTGCTTCATCGACCACAGCTTTGAATTCAGGATCATCTTTACGCATCATACAACCATAGATTTCAAACGATTGCGGCGTACCGACGATGACCCACTCATCAGGATTTTTTGCTTTGGCTTTTTCGCCTGCGAGCAATACATCATCCATCATAAAGGCATCAGCGCGACCATTCTCTAGCATTAGGAAGCCTTCGCCATGATCTTTTGCTGAGATGATATTGGTATCCATTTTATTATCATCATTGTACTGACGGATATAACGCTCCGAAGTCGTGCCTGCTGTCGTTACCAGAGTTTTGCCTTTTAGGTCTTCAAAATCTTGAATACCAGAGTCTTTTTTGGTCAATAGACGCGTGCCAATTTCAAAGAAGCCATTAGAGAATGCGACTTGCTTTTGACGTTCTTCGTTATTGGTGGTTGAGCCACACTCAAAATCTACCGTGCCGTTTTGTACCAATGGGATACGAGTCTGCGAAGTGATTAGGTTATAGCGAACGTTGAGGTCTGGCATATTTAGCTTTTGCTTAACGGCTTCAACCACTTTCATTTCCAAGTCGTGAGCATAGCCAATCGGTTGGTTAGGATCATCAGCGATATAAGAAAAAGGAATAGAGGAATCACGGTGACCGACAACGATAGTGCCAGAGTCTTTGATTTTCTGTAGCGTACCGTTGGTCGTGGCTTCGGTCGTCGTTGCATCATCTGCTGGCGCATCAGTGCTGGTCTGGCTACTGTTGTTACATCCCGCTAAGCCTAATGCCATAACAGCAGCTAAAGTCAACGGTTTGGAAAATGAGTATGTCATGAAATACATCCTTTTATCGCAAGATTGAGTGAGTGCTTGGACGACATAGGTCTGATTGACCCGACTGCCCCGCATCCGTACGGTTGTTGCTGTTGTTTATCACAATGCAACTTAATGTTACTGTACAACAAATTTGCAGTAGAGGGTGATTTTTTTTTGAGAGAGTTCATATTTATGAATATATTTATATTCTGGCTATAAAATGTTGGCTTATAGCGGCTATCTACTCAGAGCTTTGTACAAACAGCTGCTTGGTTTTTTAAGCTCGTTATTAACCTTTGCTGCTTATAATCGTCAAAACAGTCTACTAAGTGAGATTGATAAATTGGCAGTAATCCCCATAAAGCAAACAACTTCTCTATACTACAAATGACTTATGACTCAAGATATCCAAGTCCCACATACGGACAGCCAAACTACTGGCAACCATGGCAGCAACGACATTCGCCAACGTTTCTTTGTTGAAGACTCTCCCGTGCGCGGTGATGTGGTACGCCTATCACGCAGCTACGCGAGCACGATTGCACAAAAGCCCTACCCTGAAGCCATCAAACGCTTATTGGGTGAGATGCTGACGGCAGCGAGTTTGCTAATCAGTACGGTAAAAATCAACGGCCGCCTATCTATTCAGTTGCAATCATCAGACAGTGACAGCTTACTAAACTGGGCGATGGCAGAATGCGATCAAGACGGTATCATTCGTGCGCTTGCTAGCTGGAAAGGCGAGACGGTTGAGCAAGTACAAGCGTGGGACAAAATGACCCATGCCAAAGAAGCGTTTGCTGAACTTGGTGCGATGGGACAAGGCGTATTGTTTATCAATATTCAGCCTGATGGCGGTGAGCCATATCAAGGTATCGTTGAGCGTAGCCACGACAATCTAGCGGACTGCTTAGCACATTATCAAAAGCAATCAGCACAGATTCCAACGTTGATTAACTTGGCATCTGACGGCCTGCAAGCCGGAGGTATCTTGGTGCAAATGCTACCGCGTACTGCTGAAGAAACGTCTGAAGTGGAGCAAAACCAAGATGCGGGTATCGACGATGATTTATGGACGCGCTTGTCTGTATTGACGCGTACGGTAAAAGCAGAAGAGCTAACGACACTGGATGCTAACGAAATCCTTTATCGCTTGTATCATGAAGAAAATATCGTGGCACCTGAGCCTGCCCCTCTATCATTTGGTTGCACTTGCTCACGCGAGAAGTGTGAAATGGCAATCGAGCAAATCGGCGAAGCGGAAGCGTTAGATATCGTCGAAGAGCAAGGCGGTACATTTGAGATGGATTGCGGTTTCTGCGGTGAAGTCTATAAGTTCAATAAAGATAATGTAGCAGCGATATTTGCTGAGTAAGTTTTCTTACTTACTATAAATTATTGTTTATAAAAAACCCCTCAAGCGTCATGCTTGAGGGGTTTTGTTTTTATCATTAAATCACTACACCGCTACATCTAAACTTCTAGGATAAGAGTGTATGCGCGGACGTCCGGCATAGTCACTTCGACCATTATCAAGTAGCCATTCAACCACTTGTTCGCGTACTCTTCTACTATGGATTAAGTTCATATGATTGATGCCATAAAACACTGCTTTATGACCATCTGGCACAAACAAGGCATGCTCAGCGTCATCTTCACCTAAGGCTGAAGCCACCGATACCAAACTGTCTCCTAGCAGATCCGTTACCTTAGAATCATAATGCGTCTCAAGCAAGGCACTAGCGACAAAATAAGTTTTGATACCACTTGGCAGCCGTGCAGGATGGCGGAAATCTTGTGGCAACACGCTACGTCCTTCTAATGCTTTCCAATCCGCATCACGAATACTGCCATGACGTAGATCAATAATACCAGCACTGCGCATATCACCGAGCTTGGCCAGTGAGCCCGCAAACGGCAGCTTGGCAATGATGTCTTGCACATAATTACCGATACGCTCAAGCACTGCCCCATGATGCGGCGAACCTAGCGTGATGAGATTGCCCACGCGTTTTATCCAATCTAGGCGGTCTTGCTCGCCATAAAACAGTGCACTACGAGAGACCAAACCGCCCATACTATGTCCGACCAGATCTATCTGACTGATATTTGGGTTGTCATCGACCAGCGCTTGTAGCAATTGAGAGAACTTACGGCCGCTACGAGAGATACGGCGGCCTGTGTTGTAATCCAAATACAGCACCGTGGTATCAGGCTGGCTGACATGAATGGCCTCGCCTAAATCATTATCCGCTTGGGCTTGCCAGCTTAAATGACTCATACATAAACCATGGCACAAAATAACGATGCGACCTGATAGCACCTCACCTTGCGGCTTGCCGTCTTGAGTGTATAGCATCATCGGAATGGCAAGCGCATTTTGATTATTGACCAGATGATCACCCATGACACCATTTAAGACGTTGACCAGTTTTTTCAGTGAGTCTGGTAGTGGCTGCACTGACTTTTGGAGAATCAGGTTTTTATATATGCGTAGTACAGACGCTAGGTTATTACCGACCATTTGCATGACATGACGTATCGTGCCATAGATACGTCCAGTAAATCCGCGCGACCATTTATTTAAATGTTTGTCATTGAAGCGGCCTAGCGGACGCAAGATAACTTCACGGTGGATAGCCTCTACGATTTCTGTAATCTCAACCACACCCATGGTAGCAAGTTGCGCCAACCCTTCAAAAAAGTCAGCCAAAGATACAGGTGTTTTGTTGATTTCATCACTGTCATCCGAATCTGCTAGTAGCTTGACCAGCTCATCCATATCAATGGTTTCGAGTTGGTCGATTTGCTCATATAGATGACTGTGTAGCGGTACACTCGCATCTGGGACAAAATGCGCATCGAGCTCATGATGAGTACGAGTATAGCTGCTATCATTTTGAGCGTCGCTGTCACTAACACCGTCGTTATAAAATACATTTGGACTGCTCATAATATTTGCACATTCAGCGAGAAAAGTAATGGTCTATATTATCCTGTAACTGCAGCAAATAGAAGTGAATGGTTTGACTTTAGAGCGGGATGACGACTAGCAGAGCCAGATTACTGATAAACGGTCTCGTTAGCCATCAAATCAATATGATAATAAAAAATCCCAAGCCTGAACTTGGGATTTTTATGGTTGTGAGCATTTTGGTTATGTCTAATAAGCGCTTATAGCTTATCTATCTATGTCATGCTATCAGCTGTATCAAATGATTCTGCCAGTATGACATCACCATCCTCGCGAGTAATCATCACAGTCGCTGAGCGAGGAATACTACCGCCAGCGACAGCGCCCCATGTGTTACCAGGATGCTGAATGTTGATAAACAGCGTCTTAAAATCTGGTGCCATGGTAATACCTGTTACTTCGCATCCTTCAGGACCAACAAAGAACCGTTTAATATTGTCATTGCTAGCAGATGTGCCGACTCGGGTCGACTGCCCTGCCGATGTGGTCGTCATCGAGCCATCACTGACTTTGCCTGGTAGAGCCGCGAGCAACATACAGCTACTGGTATCGGTATAAGCGCCGTCATCTGTCTGAATCCATAAGACACCGCGCGGGTCGAAATATAGCCCATCAGGTGAAGAAAAGTCATTATTGTCATTTAACTGAGATAGGTTTTCTGCTGATAAGTCACTTGGCGCACCAAACAGATAGATATCCCACTCAAAGCTCGTTGCGGCATGGTCACCGCCTGCTTCTGCCCAGCGAATGATGTGACCATTGTCATTACCAAGCGCTTTTCCGCTTGATTGATAGCTACGCGGATTGGAAGCTGAGACAGGCTGGTCATCACGTACGCCGCGATATTTGTTATTGGTTAATGTCACGTAGACATCGCCCGTCATGGGACTGACCGATACCCATTCAGGTCGATCCATCTTAGTAGCACCAGCAGCATCGGCAGCAGCACGAGCAAAGACCAGTACTTCATCCTGTCCATTGAATGGCAGTACACTATTGAAAGCATCCAGTCCATTTTGACCATGGACGAGTGCTTTCCACTCACCACTACCATCTTCGTTAAATACCGCCACGTATAGCGTGCCGTCATTCAGATATTTGTCACCTGCTTTTAGTCCACCGCCGATGTCCGAGTTTGACCACATTGCTTTGGAGACAAACTTATAAATGTACTCACCTCGGGCATCATCACCCATATAGAATACCACTGGCTTACCTTGCTCAACAGGAGCATACGCACAGTTTTCATGAGCGAATCGGCCCAGTGCGGTACGTTTTTGCGGTATAGAGTTTTGGTCAAATGGGTCAATTTCAGTAATATAACCGAAAGTGTTAAAGCCATAGCGATAATCTTCAGCAGCACTGGCACCGACTGCGGTCATATCCCAACGTGAGAACTCGTCTGCTATCTTGGCATCCTTTGCCTCTGGGGTATGCCATAAATACTCCCAACCTGGGAAGTCCTCCACCGCACCGTAGCGCTCGCGCGCATAGTTATCACCAGCGCTCAATTGACTGGCATCTTGTCCACGGGCAAACACACCCAAGAAGTTCTCTTCGGTCGTCAGATAAGTACCCCACGGTGACAGACCTGCGCCGCAGTTATTATTGATGCCGCGGGTCTGATAGCCTGTTGGATCAAACTTGGTCTTGACCAGAGCAGAGCCTGCCACAGGGCCAGCCAATTGTGCTGTTGTACTACTGGTAATACGGCGATTGTATTTAGAATCAGGTACCATCTCATAACCCATACCATCTGCACGGCGAGTTAACTCAACCACTGAGACGCCATGACAATTGACTTCACGGCGGACGTCGCTTGCGAGACGGCGGTTTTGAAAAATAGGCGCAGCATCGTTATCTTGAGTGACGTAATAGCCAAATGGGCTAAGCTCACTGCTATTGACGTATTCATGGTTCATGACTAGCAAGCTGTTTTCTGACGCTCTGGCATCGTAAGCGTTACCGTTTTTGCCAAAGAACCACATCCCATCATGGTTGTCACCCATACGCCATTCAAATGACTCTGCTGATTGCTCGCGATTGTCTTTCCAATCCTCGATACCAGAGTTCAGCGGTGTACCCAGCGGTAATATCATCTCTGCCTTGTAGCCTGCTGCTACGGTCATTGTTTCCGCCGTTGAATGCGCGACTGCCTCAAACTTTAAGGTATCAGGACGCTTCAAATCACCTTGTGCAGGGATAGCGGCATTATCGTTATTATCAACAATACTGCTATCATCGTCTTCACTACAACCGACCAAAGGTAATGCGCCAAAAAACGCAGCAGCCGTCAACCCTGTGCCACCTTTTAGGATACTACGGCGATTCAATCGACGATTGATAATCGTCTGAAAGTCAGTATTATTAGTAGGATTTGAGTCTTCAACCACTTCGTGGGCAAGCGTTCGCTCATTGTTCAATAATGTCATTATCAGTCACCTTGCTATTAGGCTAGATTGGCAGAGAGTTGATCGCGGCTTTATCATTACGACCACAAAAATACGAATTCCGCTTAAGTCTACTCAACCTTTATGACAGCACGCTGAACAATAGGTGACAAACTGATGACAATCGACTGTACTGATGATTATTGAAAAATAGAATGATTAGATAGTTAGCATTGTTTGGCAGTTAGAATTGTTTGGTAGTTAGCAAATTTTAGAAATAAATATAAAGGTTTAAAAGCGAAAACCCCAAGCAATTGCTCGGGGTTTTTAATATGTATCTGTTATTGTAATCAAGCTTACCGCACTTGTGATACCCACTCATGAGCACCCAGTTTTAGCTTAAGCTGATCGCCTGCTTGCAACACACCAACGCCACTTGGCGTACCAGTCATAATTACATCACCCGCTTGCAAGCTGAAGGCGTGACTGATATTGACCAGCAATTCATAGACAGGGAATAGCATTAAGGCACTATCGCCATCTTGCGTTAATTTATCATTGATAGATAGCTGATACTGTACATTCTGCAGATTGCCAAACGCTTGCGGGTCGAGCCAATCAGCAAGCACGCAAGCTCCGTCAAAACACTTAGCACGCTCCCACGGATGACCTTTTTCTTTTAGCTTGCTTTGCAAGTCACGCAAGGTCAAATCCAACCCCAATGTCACGCCACCAATCGCTTGCTTAGCTTGCTCAATCGTCGCCATAGATAAATCAGCTGATAGCTGAATACATAGTTCGGCCTCGTAGTGAGTCTCGCCAAACAGCTCTGGACTTGGGCGAACCACATCACTACGGATAGAAACCACTGAAGACGCAGGTTTCATAAATAGTATCGGCGTGGTTGGTACTTCATTGCCCAACTCTGCAGCATGTGCCGCATAGTTGCGACCAACACAGACGACTTTACCAATAGAAGCACGCAATCTTTCATTATGATTGATAGCGCCCTGCTCAGCATTGACACCAGCTGCAATGGTGTTCGCTAGTGACTCGTGTGGTGATTGGCTCATACTAAACTCTCCCTGTAAATGATGGCTATTTTATCAGCAGTCCATACTATGCTGTCTACAGTGACTTTGACGATTTTTAGTTGCTAACTGCTATTTGCTAACTGCTCACTATGGAATCGTGTTGGTCACGACATCTGGTGGTACATAACTGGCGTGGCGGTTCATACGTTTTTCAAACATTCTAAAGCTAAACAAGATAACCCACGACAGCAATAAATAGACGATACCAGCGGCAAAGAATAGCTCCATCAAGGTATAGGTACGCGCACTAATCGTACGAGCAACACCTGTGATATCCATCAATGCAATAGTTGAAGCGAGCGCACTACCTTTTAGCATAAAGATAACTTCGTTACTGTATGCTGGAATCACAATACCAAATGCGCGCGGCAGCGTAACGCGTGTTAGCTTTTGCCATTTTGACATACCAAGTGCATCAGCAGCTTCAAGCTCTCCAATCGGAATCGTCTGAATCGCCCCGCGTATAATTTCGGCTAGATAAGCACTGGTATTGAGGGTAAAGGCGATGATGGCACACCAGTATGCTTGGCTAAGTACTGGCTCCCATAAGAACGACTCGCGTACGGCCTCGAACTGACCCAGACCATAATAAATCAGGAATATCTGTACCAGCAGCGGCGTACCACGGAAAAAGAAGATGTAAAGAAATGGTAGTATCTGTACCACCCAATTCTTAGACAGTCGTAACAACGCCAACACCAAACCAAACAGCAATCCAATCACACCTGAAAACAAGACCAACTGTACGGTCAATACCGCGCCGCCTAGTAAATCAGGGATATGGTCAAAAATGACCTGCCAATTCCAATCCATAGTATCTCTCCTCTACCCTATGGTCGATTGACTGTGAGTGGATTGACGGCTTATCTTTTTGGCATAGCGTGCCGCAGGATTAGCGCGCCACTCAAGCCACATCATAAAGCCAGTAATCAACATGGTCAGACCCAAATAAATAATCGCTGCTGCCATATAAAAGGTAAACGGCTGCTGTGTAGACTGTGCTGCACGCGATGACTGATACATGATGTCCTTGAGACCCACGACCGATACCAATGCGGTATCTTTGAGTAGTACCAAAAACAAATTACCCAAACCTGGCAAAGCAATCTGCCACACTTGCGGCAACGTGATGCGATAAAAAGTCTGAAAAGGACGCATACCAATCGCTTGCGCAGCCTCTCGCTGCCCTACTGGAATCTCTTGAATGGACATGCGAAAAATCTCAGTCGCATACGCACCAAAAGCAATAGACAGTGCCATGACACCACCCCAAAAAGCGCTAATCTCGACGTAGTCGTTATAGCCGAACTTTTTGAGGATGCTCATCAATAAGATAGAGCCGCCATAATAGATAAAGAGCACCAATAGCAGCTCAGGAATACCGCGCATTGTCGCAGTATAGACAGTCGCAAGTTTACGCAGCAACCAGATATTGGACATCTTTGCGGTTGCGCCGAGCAAGCCTAAAGCCAGACCAATGATCAAACTGGTCACAGCTAGCTGTATGGTGACGGTAGCGCCGCTTAATAAAAGCGCGCCAAATCCTTGTAAGTCAAACACGATTATCCACTCAGTCTCTTTATATTAGCAATTTGCAAAATATGAGTTAAAAGAATCAGCATCAATAGCTGAACGCGGCCAAACACCGTATTTTTACCACATCAATAGGGATGGTCAGCGTCAAAATAATGACGTCAGAAGAATACGATTATTGCTGCGATAGTTGACACAGTAGAAATGAGCGCTGATTTTATCATATTCACTCGCCGTGATGTTAATACTGACGCGTAAAAGCCATGCCTAAATAGACACATATCTCTGTGAATATAAGATAACCAAACTAAATTTAAGCAAAATTGACAGCCGCTAATGACCATCACATCCTGATTCGATGGCGAAATAAAAAAGACACCGCCATGATGACGATGTCTTTTTGCTTATAAAAATTTGGTGATTACCACAATAGTGTTTAATGCATATTGATTACTGGCTGACTTCTTCTGCCACAGGTTGCTCAGTGGTTTCGGCACTGACCGTGCTTGTCGCAGAGGCTGGCACCGCAAAGTACTTTTGATTGATTTTATCGTAAGTACCATTAGCTTTTATATTGGCAAGAGACTGATTAATCTTTGCTTGTAGCGGATCGCCTGGGCGTACCGCTATCGCAAAGTTATCATTAATATCGATCTCATCACCTTTAAGCGCATATTTGCTACCAGCATTTGAGCTCAGCCATTCTATGGCAGGCAGCTTATCAGAAATCATCGCATCGACACGGTTTGAACCGAGATCCAAAAACGCATTGCTCAACGTATCATAAAGCTTCATATCGGCTTTTGGATACGTGTCTTCTAGCCACTGCGATGAAATGGTTGAACGCTGTGCAGCAATAGAATGCGAGTCGATATCGCTGTTGTTACTAGGGTCAAAGCTGCTGTCTTTTTTGGCCAAAAAGACCAAGGCATTGCTAAAGTACGGATCGGTAAAGCTCACCTGCTGCGAACGCTCTGGAGTAACGGACATCGCGGCCACGATTGCATCGTACTTACCCGCTTTTAGACCAGGGATAATACCGTCCCAGTCCTGCGCCACAATCTCACAAGTTACCTGCATATCCGCACAAAGTGCATTTGCTATCTCAACATCAAAACCACCCAGTGTCCCATCGGCATTGGTATAGTTAAAAGGTGCATAGGCCCCTTCTGTACCGATGCGTAATACATCACCTGTAGACGCTGCCGTTGTTTTGGTAGCCTCTGGATTGGTATCAGCTGCACTCTCTTGGCTATTGCTACAGCCAGCAACGGTAAAGGCCGTCGCTAGTGCGAGCAATGACATAGACAGACGACTGGCTATATTAATATTAGATTTGCCAGTCGTGGTACAGATTGGGGCACAATGGTTGCTCATGATCATCCTTGGTTTTTTCTTGAGTAAACAACACGTCTTTAAACAACAGCAGTAAAACTGCTAAATATCGTATTAGTTAGCTGGTGCTTCTTCTTCAGCGACCATTACTTCTTCGACACTATCAGTTGTTGCTACCGCTTTTTGTGCTGCAGCCGTTGAGCTAGTACCAAAGTAGCTACCCGTGATTTGATCATAGGTGCCATTGTCTTTTAGTTCAGCTAATGCTGCATTGAACTTAGCAACTAACGGATCGCCTTTACGGAAGGCAATACCCATCGCATCATCATTGGTGCTGATTTCTTCACCTTTGACTTCGTAGCCTTTGCCTGCGTCTGTTTTTAACCAGTCGATACCCGTTACTTTGTCAGACATCATACCGCGCACACGGCCTGAGGTTAGATCTAGATAAGCATTGTCTTGCGTATCGTATAGTTTGATATCAGCATCTGCATGCTCGTCTTGTAGGTATTGCGAGGCAACAGTTGAGCGCTGTGAGGCAATTGGTAGACCTGTTAACGACTCAACACTTAAGTCATCACCTTTTTTGCCAATCAAGATGATACCGCTATGGAAGTAAGGGTCACTGAAATCAACCACTTCTTTACGCTCAGGCGTGATCGACATACCTGCGATAGCTGCATCAAACTTCTGTGCGTTAAGCCCTGGAATCAAACCGTCCCAATCTTGAGAGATGACTTCACACTCAGCTTTCATTTGCGCACATAGTGCGTCAACCAGCTCAATCTCGTAACCAATCAGCTTGCCATCTGCATCAGTATAACTAAAAGGCTTGTAGCTTGATTCTGTCGCGATTTTGATATTTAAAGGCGCTTCAGCAGTGGTATCAGCTTCAGCATTTTCTGCTGGTGCTGAGCTATTGTTACAACCTGCCAGCATTAGCATTGCTGCGATAAGCGGTGCTAGCCACAATGCTTTTTTGCTCATTGATGATGTCATTGAAATTGTCATAAGTTTTATTCCTTAATATATTTACCAGCTGTATCGTCAATCACTGCTTGCTGATTTATGCTTATAAACACCGTTTATTTGAAACATGCTTGGTTTTAAGCATTACTCGCATCAAACGTTACTTGTTCTAAGCATAGATCTCAGTGAGTCATTATTGACCAAAGTTCATCTGCTCAAGACGTGCAAGCTCACCGTTACTACGGATTTCGCTCAATGCTTTGTCAAAGTCAGCTTTGAGTGAGTCACCTTTACGTACAGCAATGGCAATATTGTCATCGTTATCAATTTCATCACCAACGATACCGAAGCCCGCTGCGTTTTCTGCTAACCATGATTTGGCAGAAACTTTTTCGGCCAATACGGCATCGCTACGACCAGATTTTAGATCTAGATAGGCATTGTCATAGTTGTCATACAATTGAACTGTGTTGCCTTCTTTGCCTTCGTAGTTATCCTGTAGATAAGCACCTGGCGTAGTAGAACGTTGACCACCAAGCGTTGCATCTTTAATCGTCATAGGATCAAAACCACCATCCGTATTGGTCAACCATACCATCGTATTGGCAAAGTACGGCTCGCTGAAATCAACTTTTTCCTGACGCTCAGCAGTGATAGACATACCTGCAATCACCGCATCATATTTTTGTGCCAATAGACCAGGGATGATACCGTCCCAGTCCTGTGCAACGATTTCACACTTGGCTTGCATTTGATCACACAAGGCATTGGCAACATCGATATCGAAACCTGCCAAGCTACCGTCAGCATTGGTGTAGTTGAATGGAGGGTAAGCGCCTTCGGTAGCGATACGAATGGTTTTACCAGTGGTTTCTGCTGCAGGGGCGTCAGCGTTGGTATCGGTAGTTTCATCGGCAGGTTGGCTACAAGCGCTCAACATCAATGCAGCAGTAACGGTCATCGATGACCACAATAGGCGAGAATTCGACATCATACGTTCCTTAAATTCTGATGGGTTTTACATAAGTTTTTGACAGGATTTTCTGACTTAGGGTTCTGACATTTTGTTCTCTGACGTCCCTGCCAGACAAGCAATATAGATAGCAGAATAACAGACAGCCACGAGACGTGACGGCCTATAAACCTTTTGATAATACCTGAGTAAAATATCAAAAACAAACGTTTTGCATACTCATAGTTATCATCGGGCAATAAACAGTCAACAATGGTTACGTTACAGTGATTTTACGTTTGGCAGGACGAATGGTGGCAAGCGTGTTGCCACCACCTGTATTGGACATGATATTAGGCAAATAGCTAATAACTAAGTAGGACGGTGTGATGCCATAAAGTCTTTGACGCGCTCAGAGGTAGGGTTATCAAAGACTTGCTCAGGTGTGCCAATTTCTTCAACCACACCTTGATGTAAAAAGACGACTTTGCTTGATACTTCACGGGCAAAGCGCATTTCGTGAGTCACGATAAGCATTGTACGCCCCTCTTCTGCTAGCTCGCGCATTACTGCAAGCACTTCGTTGACCAGTTCAGGATCTAGCGCAGAGGTTGGTTCATCAAACAATAGGACTTGTGGTTGCATAGCAAGCGCACGGGCGATTGCGACACGCTGACGCTGACCACCAGATAAGTTGGCAGGATAAGCGTCTTTTTTGTCGAGCAGGCCGACTTTATCGAGCAGCTTTTCTGCATCGCTAATTGCTTGGTCTTTTTTAATCTTTAAGACCTGCGTTGGCCCTTCGATGATGTTTTGTAAAATCGTCTTATGCGGCCATAGATTAAAGTTCTGAAAGACAAATCCCACACGAGCGCGCAAGCTTTCTAGCTGCTTTACGTCTGCTGCTTGTAGCTCACCTGATTTGGCAGGTTTTAGCATCAGCTCTTCATTACCGATCAAGATACGACCATGATTAGGGTTTTCTAGAAGATTAATACAACGCAGCAACGTCGACTTACCTGAGCCAGATGAGCCCAAAATAGAGATAACATCGCCATCATAGGCAGTCAGGGAAACCCCTTTTAATACCTCTAATGAGCCGTAGCTTTTATGGATGTCTTGTAAGTCTAGGGCGATAGGCCGAGTCGGGTTTTTTGCAGTATCAAGCATGGTTCAGCAGACTTCCAATAAATATGAGTGAAAACACGAATAAAATAAGAGCTATATCTATATATAGTACAAGCATCTAGAGGCATTATCGTAATATGCCTGATGAGGCAAAGAGAAAAATGCCATATTGTCTCTTATTACGCAGTAAAAAGGCAAATATTGTATTTAACCAACGGGTTAATCAGCTTCTAACAAACCGCGAATACAAAAAAGCCCAGACTGCATTTATCGCTCTGGGCTTTATTTTATCACTTTAGAATACGAGACGTTGTGTTATCTGATAACTGCCTATTTATAGTATGTGCTTAGTACATTTAATATGTAGTTAATCCATTCTATAATATGCGATTAGTACGTCGATACATGCTCTGAGTCTTCAGTACCGTCCATCATATCCGCATCTTCTGCTGTCGCCACTGCTACATCATCGTTATTGGTAACGTCCATACCCTCATCATCGGCACTAGCCACGGCCACATCATCATTGTCGCTCGCTGTCGCACTTTCTTCTACAGAGGTTTGAGCATCTACAGTAGTATCAGCTTCAGTCTCCATCGGTGTGTCATCTTTTTTGCTACAAGCGCCTAATGCTAGAGCACCTGCTACCAAGCCAACCGTTAACCAATTTTTATAAGTCGTATTTTTCGTAGCCATGTTCGTTCTCCATCACTCATCATAATAAGATTAAGTACTATCTACTGATAGCCTTGCTGTTTTAATGCTTACTATACTGAGGATATCTCGCAGCTACCTTAGTATTTACAGCGCAATTCTGTTAAAAACACGTAAAGATATAGTGTAGTACTGATAACGCGGTTATTCTAAATAAATACCGCTTAGCATGAGCAATATTACTTTGAATAAGCCCTTACAAGAGCGTTGCAAAGCGGATTCTGTTCACAAAATCATCTTTACTATCTTCCCAATCTGCTCTATGTTAAATAGCATAATGACCTACCGTTATCTAAGTAGGCATTCAAAACTTCTTTTTTTGCGACATTTTTCGCCTTTTTAGGTACTTTTACCTATATAAAATTTGGCGCTTTTAGTTATAAAAAACCTGTATCACATAAGGAAAATAATTTATGAGTCAATCGAACACTACGGATATTACGACCTATATGCAGTCTGTCGGCAGGCAAGCAAGAGCTGCTTCTCGCGCGCTGGCTGCTGCCAACACTGGCGATAAAAACTCAGCACTCTTGGCCATTCATGATGAGCTGGTCAATGCCAAACAAGACATCTTGGCTGCCAATAAAATCGATATGGACAACGGTCAAAAAAACAATCTTGATAGCGCACTCCTCGATCGCTTGGAATTAAACGAAGCACGATTTAGCGGTATGCTACAAGGTCTTAAAGATGTCGCTGGCCTTCCTGATCCAATCGGTGAAGTCACTGACATGACCTATCAGCCATCGGGTATTCATTTGGGCAAAATGCGGGTGCCACTTGGCGTAGTCGGTATGATTTATGAGTCGCGCCCTAATGTGACTTTAGAGGCTGCCTCACTGGCACTCAAATCAGGCAATGCTATTATCTTGCGTGGTGGTTCTGAAGCATTTGAATCTAACCAAGCCATTGCCAAATGTATCATTAAAGGACTTAGCCATACTGATCTATCGGAACATAGTGTGCAAGTGCTACAGACGACCGATCGTGCAGCCGTTGGTGAGCTGATTACCATGACTGAATATGTCGATGTCATCGTCCCACGTGGCGGTAAAGGTTTGATTGCGCGTATCAGTAACGATGCCAAAGTACCTGTAATCAAGCATCTAGACGGCAACTGCCATACCTTTATCGATAGTGATGCGGATCCTGAGATTGCGATTAAGGTCAGTGTCAATGCCAAAACACATCGCTACGGCACTTGTAACACGATGGAGACGCTACTGGTCGATGAAGCAGTCGCTAATGAACTATTACCTAAAATAGCAGAGGCCATCGTCGCTGCTGATGACGCAATGCAACTACGCCTTGATGACAAATCACAAGCTATCCTAAATGAGAATGCTAAGCTTAAAGGTCATCTATCAGCTGCCACTTCTGAAGATTGGGATACTGAATATTTAGCTCCTATCCTAGCGGTAAAAGTGGTCTCAGGTATTGATGAGGCCATTGAGCATATCAATACGCACGGCAGCCATCATACCGATGTCATCATCACTGATAACTATACCAAGTCGCAACGCTTCATCCGTGAAGTGGACTCAGCGAGCGTTATGATTAACGCCTCTAGCCGTTTTGCTGATGGTTTTGAATACGGTCTCGGTGCTGAAATTGGTATCTCAACGGACAAAATCCATGCGCGTGGTCCTGTCGGTCTCGAAGGTCTGACTTCACAAAAATGGATCGTTTATGGTCATGGCGAAACCCGTGCTTAATCATACCAGCATCGACTATCAAAACGAATAATCAGAAACGTCAGCAATTATGCTGGCGTTTCTTCGTTTAAATCATAAGTATTTTAATTAAGGCATTTAAATTATAGGGAGCGGTACGACCATGCAAAGTGGCAAGATTAAGCACTGGAATGAAGATAAAGGCTACGGCTTTATCGATGTAGATAATCAAAGTGAAGATGTGTTCTTTCATATAAGCAAAGCAAGACTGGCGAAGCCTATAACGGTTGGTCAAAGTGTCTACTTTAACAGTGGCCGTAACGACAAAAACCAATTGAGAGCCACTGAAGTGACCTCGTCTTCATTGAGCCTTGACCAAGATACTGCATCAGATGTTCCAAGCTATACTCCTACTAATGCTAATAGAAATAGCAATCATAGCACTCGTAACTCAAATCGTAGCAGTCAAAACAGCAGACCCAATAAAAGAAGCTTAGGCTCTACACTATTTAGCCTTGTCGCTATCATTGCCGTCGCTTTCTATTTCTTTGGCGATTTAAATTCGACATTGTTTGCTGATAGCATCGAGTCGACAACGGTATCGCAAGACGTCACTAATAATACGAGCCAAACCACTACTGCTGGTATAACGGGTAATGCACAGGTCGATAATACGATTGCACTTATTCAGCAAGGCGGCCCGTTTCCGTATCCAAATAAAGATGGTACAACGTTTTATAATCGTGAAGGCAGACTACCCGCTCAGTCGCAAGGCTACTACCGCGAATATACCGTACCCACCCCTGGTGTCTCTCATCGCGGCGCACGGCGTATCGTCACAGGTGGTAATCCGCCTACCGTCTATTACTTGACTGTCGACCATTATGATAGCTTCCAAAGACTACAGGTGCCTTAATATGAAAAAAGCTGATATGAATCGAGAAAGTATAAACCAAGCAATCCACTACGTTAATCAAAGCCATGTTAATCAAAACCACATTAACCAAAACGGTACAGCACTGGGTACTAGCATTCCTGCGCAGGCTGTTACTATAGCCGTAGGTGACACGCTCGAGAAAACTGAGTTATTGACGAGTTTGGCCAAGGCCTGTGACTTTCCTAGTTATTTTTCACACAACTGGGACAGTGCATGGGATTGTCTAACAGACAGTGAGGCAGTTCATTTAAGGCTTGATTTAACAGACGTCAAAAGGATAAATACTGAGGACTTCAATGTCTTTAAAAGCATCATTGAGGATGCCTTTAGAGAATTTGGCAAACCACAATTGTGGATCATCGTGCCATCTGAGGATGAAGCTTATAAGTTAGAAAGTTAGTCGTTGAAAGCCTATATTGCAAGCCCGACCGCCGATAGTCACCGATAATTATTCGTCATCATAGAAACCTGAATTCGAGATAAAGCCATATTTATCCCGAATTCAGGTTAATTTATTTTATAGAAAGGATTAACCTATGGAGATTACCTTAAACGGTTATTACACCCTGATATTGGCCACCTTAGTGCTGCTACTTGGGCGGTTTTTGGTGCGGAGAGTCAAGTTTTTAGAAGACTTTAATATTCCAGAACCTGTTGCTGGTGGTTTGGTCGCAGCGATTGTTGTCTATGCTCTCAATATGGTTTGGGGATATAGTTTTAACTTTCATCAAGGATTACAGACCGCCACCATGTTGATGTTCTTTGCCTCCATCGGTCTGAGCGCTGATTTTAGTCGATTAAAAGCAGGCGGCACACCATTATTGATTTTTACTATCGTTGTTTCAGTGTTTATTGTATTGCAGGACATCGTTGGTGTGGCCATGGCAAGTGCATTGGGACTTGATCCTTTGCTCGGTCTAGTGACAGGTTCTATCGCTCTAACGGGTGGTCATGGTACAGCAGGCGCTTGGGGAATCACGCTAGAACAAAACTACGGTGTAGTCGGTGCGACGACGCTTGGTATCGCGGTTGCTACTTATGGTTTGGTCGCGGGTGGTATCGTTGGCGGTCCTGTTGCCCGTCGTTTGATTAACCGACTTGGCCTAAAACCAACGCCAGCCAACCCTGATCCTAGCGATATCGAAAAAGTTGCTGGTGCACAGTCGTTATATAGCACCAAACACGATGAAGAGTCTGCAGGTAGTAATAAAGATATCTTTGAAAGACCTGATAGCATGCGCTTTATCACAGCGTCCTCTACTATCGAAACCTTGGCACTATTCGCAGGTGCTTTGGCTTTTGCCGATGTGATGGCCATCGTTGCTGAAGGCACCTGGTTTGAGCTGCCGACGTTCGTATGGGCACTGGCAGGCGGTGTCATCATTCGCAATGTACTGACGATGGTCTTCAATTTTGATATGTTTGATCGCTCAATTGATGTACTTGGTAATGCTTCTTTAAGTCTATTTTTAGCGATGGCATTGTTGTCTTTAAAACTATGGCAATTGACCGATTTGGCAGGCCCTGTACTAATTATATTGGTTGTACAGACCATCATTATGATTATCTACGTTTACCTCATTACCTTTAAAATTATGGGTAAAGACTACGACGCGGCTGTATTATCAGCGGGGCATTGTGGTTTTGGTATGGGTGCAACACCGACTGCGATTGCGAACATGCAGGCAGTCACTGATCGCTATCTGCCTTCGCCTAAAGCATTCTTGATTGTACCAATGGTTGGTGCGTTCTTTGTTGATATCGTCAATGCCACGATATTGCAGATTTTTACTAAACTGCCGTTTATGTAGGCTGATGCTGTTACAGATCAGAACTTAACAGCTATCTAGCAAATAACAAATACCAGCCATCGAAAAGCCCGCCAAGACTCATCTTGGCGGGCTTTTTTAATTATCAAGTTATAATAGAGTGTTCAATCGAACCTATTATTTATACTTCTTAATTTCACCATTTTTCACACGCGCTATGAAAGAATTAACCTCTCTTTTCACAATTGGCATCAAGAAGTACAGACCTATGATGTTAAAGATAGCCATAGCGAACAGAGCCGCATCTGAGAAGTCGATAACGAAGCTGAACTGTACGATAGTACCGATAACAACGAAGATTAAGAAGATAAGTTTGTATATCATCTCGCCGCCTTTACCTTCACCAAAGAGGTAAGTCCAAGCTTTTAGACCATAATATGACCATGAAATCATCGTTGAGAAAGCAAACAACAATACCGCGACAGCTAGGAAATACTGGAAGATAGGCGCCGTTTCCATAAAGGCCGCACGGGTTAGATCCACACCAGTAAGCGCTTGGGTTTGCAAGTTTGCGGCAGTGTTCACCCCAGAGATAGTAATAACGAGCGCCGTCATCGTACAGATAACAACCGTATCAATGAAAGGCTCTAACAGCGCTACTAGACCTTCAGTAGCAGGCTCTTTGGTTTTTACCGCTGAGTGAGCAATAGCGGCTGAACCAACACCGGCTTCGTTAGAGAAAGTCGCACGTTTCAAACCTTGAATCAATGCGCCAATAAAGCCACCAGCCACGCCAGCACCAGTGAAGGCACCTGTGAAAATCTCGCCAAATGCAGCGCCAATATGATTAAAGTTAGCAATCAGTACGATTACCGCCATAGTAATGTATAACAAAGCCATAAAAGGTACGACTTTTTCAGTAACGGTTGCGATGCGCGGCATACCACCAATGATAACCATACCGACTAAAAATGCTAAGCCAATACCAAAGAATACACTGTAGTCCGTTGGAATGCTAAAAGTAGAGCTCATGACTGCAAAGGCTTGGTTACCCTGGAACATGTTACCGGCACCAAAGGTCGCCAATATACACATAAGTGCAAAACCAACAGCCAGAAACTTACCTAATCCGCCCATACCACGTTCAGCCATACCGCGGCTTAGGTAGTACATAGGGCCACCTGATACGACGCCAGATGGTAGTACCGTACGGTATTTGACACCTAGCGTACATTCTACAAACTTAGTCGCCATACCGAATAGGCCGACCATAATCATCCAAAAGGTAGCACCAGGTCCACCAATAGCAAGTGCTGCACCAACGCCTGCAATATTACCAAGACCAGCAGTACCTGATAACGCAGTAGCTAAAGCTTGAAAATGGCTGACCTCGCCTTCTTCTTTGTTAGCAGGATTGAGATCGGTATATTTGCCTCTGACAATATCTAGAGACAAGCCTATTTGGCGAAACTGAATAAATCCAAAGTAAAAGGTGAATACGAGTGCGGCAACTAATAACCAACCCACAATGAGCGGGAAGCTGACGTCCCCAAGCGGTACTGAAAAGAAAATGAGGTCGACGAACCAGCCAAATATATTGGACATAAAGCCATCGAGACCTGCTCCAAATGCTGCTAAACCTGATTGTTCTGCTGCTTGCGCAAGAGTTGTGCTGAGTAATAGCATCGTTGCGACTAAAGATTATTTTTTCATGTAAATCCCTTTAGTGAAAATAATATTTATATAATTATTCAATCAATTACAGCGATACTAGGGCGTGTCTTCAATTGGATAAGCCCTAAATAATAGTTACAATACCGCATCTATTGAGTCGATGCGAGAAATACAAGTTATGGCAAGAAAAGCATTAACAGATACGCTTTGGGATCAATTGCAAT
>Ga0208300_100093_pt1 | contig 98682 bp, 90 predicted proteins | sample 23_taG_FD_184096 | JGI IMG/M metagenome (GOLD analysis project Ga0208300, IMG submission 184096) | Marine viral communities from Cariaco Basin, Caribbean Sea - 23_WHOI_OMZ (SPAdes) (version 2) | ecosystem: Environmental > Aquatic > Marine > Oceanic | place: Caribbean Sea: Cariaco Basin...
AGTTAGTCATATCAATTTGATTGTCAACTGTAATGTCTTTAACTTAGTAACGACTATTTAGTTTACTAAATTTAACCTATCTACCTATATTTCAGTGTAGATATTTGGTCTTTTGTATTATATGAGGAGAAAATCATGAGATCAAAATTTTCAGAATTAAGAGAGGTTTCATTTATGCACTATAGCAAAGATGAAGAGGAAACAATGTCAAAACTTGATGTAATTTGGGTACAAACAATGGATTTAAAACACGATAATATGCTAGTTTATGCTATCGATATTATGGTTGAAAATGTTAATGAAGCTTGTCCAAGAAAATTTGTAAATAAAAATGATTTTTTTGAGTATAAAGCAGAAAACGGTTCTAAATGGTTAATCTCTACTTCTATAAGTATCGAAGATATGGACAAATTTTTTAGAAACTATCTACATCTAAATGAAAACGGCGAGGTAGCAGCTTAATTGCTACCCCTGTCTTCAAGGTATTCACTAAAGGTTCTATACTCATCTATAGGCTTTGGCTCAATATTTAAAATCTCTGGCAGAGATTTTACTCCCATTGATAATAGATATTGTAAATTTGTATCAAAAGTTGCCTCTTCTATAATCCAAATTTTATCTTTATGGGTTTCAAACATATACCCACCATTTGGAATTGGTGTCATTGATAAAACTACTGTATAGTGATCTTTTACTGGGGATTCTTTTGTTGAGTACATCAAACCAACATTAAACTCTTTTTTACTAAACCCTCGAACTAAAACCACTAAAACCTTTTTTTCTCCAGATTTAGAAGTATTAAAAATATTTATCAACTCTTTTATTGTCTCATAACCTGGTATTTTAGAATAAAGCTTTTGGATAAAATCCCCTAAACTTGACTCTACAAAAACTCCAATTACATAAGCAATAAAAGCTAAAAGTGCAACTCCAACTATTGTCCATAAAAAAGGTGAATTCTCAGCTTGAAAACCTAATAATGAAAACATCTGTCCAGTTATATAATCAACTTTTTCATATAACCAAAGAATTATTATAGTTATTGCAACAATTGGTGCTAACCAAAATAAACCTTTTATGATAACTGTTATAATGTGGTCTTTACCTAAAGAAAAAAACTCTTTTATTTTATTGAACATCAACTTTCCTTTATATTTTCGACATTATAACCAATAAAATCTATAGTTATATTATAAAGAGTTTTTTAATTTTATTAAAATACAAAACCAACTTGAAACAATACTCTACTATTTCTATTAGGCTCAGATGTAACATCTTTACTATTTAGATTCCAAGCAACTTGAACTTGACCAAAAAAATCTTTATATGAGGCATAATACCCTACCCCAATATCTTGCAATGATGATGAATTGAAATTTACATTTGAATTATCTGCCATATATACTCTACCCCTATCATAAAATACTCCTATTTTCTGATTGTAGTAATTAATTTGAGGTAATTGATATTTTGCTTCTATATTAAATAAATACCCATTTTCTGCACTTTGTTCACCATCTGGATAAAGTTTAACACCACTTGAGCCTCCAATAGAGATATCTTCACTTCTATCTAAGTTTTTATTATTGAGAGCATATTGCATTTTTAATGAGCTCTCAAGAGTGATCTCATTTGTTAATACTAAACTATTTGATAAGTCTAAATTGATTTTTGAATACTTCCCATTGGTATCAGGCCCTAATCTATCTATTGCTAAATCTGCAGAATCATCAAAGCTAAGATCTCCATATGTCATTGTAAAACTCACTTTAGATAAAGAGCTTTTATCCAATAACAAATACGATTTATCATAATCAAGCCCTATTGAAATAGATTTAATATTTTTTTCAACTGAAGTACCTATAGTTCTAACTTCATCTTTTATATCTTTATTAGCTAAAATAATTGAAGTATCAAGGTTCTCTCTTCTTGTTCTAATAATTGGGTAATTTAATTTTCCTTCAAAAGTCTTTGAAGTACCAACTGCGTCTAGACTTGCATACTCCTTAATCAATGAATAGTTTGTTTGAGAATAAGACAACTCCCCTTTTAGTCCATTTGACATCAAGGGAACCAAATAAGATAGTTTTCCATTTTTAAGATCAGTTTCATCTGAAACAAGTCCAAAAAAAGAGATTTTATCACCTAAGCTAAAAGGTGAATTAATATCTGCGCCAAGCATCAATCTATTTTTCCCAGTATATCTACTTCCTGTATTATCTACAACTACAAACCCCTCATACCTTTTTGAAGCATCAGCAGTCATATTAAAATCACTTGAACCAACCTTTTGACCAGGAAGAATATCTGATCTAGTGATAATAGCACCTGGAGTATCTTGTATAATCAACATCGATCTTTCTAAACTTCTATCAGAAACTATATCTGACCTACTCTTTGCATCATCAAGCATACCTTGAAGCACAGAGTCTTTAATTAATGAATTATTTATTAGCTTTAATTCTCCATAGGCCCCTTCAATTATCTCAATCTCCAATACACTATCTTTCATATTTTGTTTTGGAATATAAGCACGTGCAACAAAGTAACCATTATCTCTATAATACTTTGTAATTGAAACAGCTATTTCCTGTAATTGATTAAAAGTAAGCTCTTTACCTTTAAAATCTTTATAAAACTTTTCTAAATTATTTGAAGAGATATGTTCATTTCCTATAATCAAAAAATCCTTAACTAAAATAGTTTTACCACTATCAACCAAAGGCAATCTATACTCTTTTGTTTTTATTTCGGGAATAGTTGCTTGCTTTTTCTCTATATTAGGTGGATTAATCTCCTTTTCAATTGTTCCAATATCTGGTCTTGCTGCATAAAGCGAAGCTGACGATAAAAGTGAGATTAGTATCAATCTTAATGTTAAACTTTTCATATGTCCTTACTTATTAATTATATTACTTATGATTAATCATAATTTCTTACATTTATAACCAAACTTATCTTAGCATCTTTTAAAATCCTAAATTGTAAACAATAAGTGATTGATTTTTATAAAAATTGTAAAAAATTATTAAATTATTTGATTATAATTTAAAAGTGTCGGAAAAGTGTCGGAAAATATACATTTTTTTATGGTACAATTCGCCCATGTTTAGTAGTTTCTGGTTAAAATTTATAATGATTTCAAATATTTTCATTGTCACTCTATTAGGAAATAATTTTTATACTCCAACAATAGATATAAAAGACACACTTACCGATAATTTTGAGTTTCAATACTTGAAAAGTGAAAAATCGTTAGATATTAGTGAGGTACAAAAGCTTGACTTTACTAAAACTTCTACAAACAATTTCTCATTAGGGTATACAAAGTCACAACTTTGGATAAAACTAAATCTAAAAAATAATAGTAATAAGTCTGAATTTATTATTACTGTTGATGAACATTTTTATGAGGATTTCAATCTATACTTTTTTGACAAAAATGATAACAAATGGGTAAAAAAAACTAATGGTTTATTTGTTCCTATCAAAAACAGAGAGATAAAAACAAATAAATTAGCTACAAAAATAAAAATTTTGCCAAAGGAAAGCAAAACTTTTTATGTGGAATTAAAAGGAAAATATGCTTACTTTGGAAAACTACTAATATATGAAAGTAATCAATTTTATTTAAATAAACAGATGACTATCAATATATTTTATACTTATATTTTTGGTATTGTATCGATTATCTCAATATTTTCATTATTTTTATATATTAAATTAAGAGAAAAAATCTACCTATTTTATTTAGGATATAGTTTTACTTATCTAATTTATACTATTAATATTAGTGGAATGTTAGCTTATTTTGATTTACACTATTATGTTTATAAAATCCATTCAACAGGAGCCTTTACCACAGCTTTTCTAACACTCTTCTCAATGGAGTATTTAAATTTAAAAAACCATTTGAAGTATCTCAATTATTTTTTACTTGTAATTACAAGCTTTTTATTTATAGTTGGGCTTTTTTTAATATATCAATATACACCATGGAATAAAGTAATCAACAATACTGTTGGTATCATTAATATACTGTTGATAATTTCATCTATTATTATCTATATAAAAGGTTATGCTTTTGCCAAATATTATCTTTTTATAATGTTAATATTGTTTACTTTTATTATCTTATTTACTCTTATGGTAGCAGGGGTTTTAGAATATAATATTATAACTAGATATGGATATGTTGGAGCAACAACCTTTGAATTAATTGGTTTCACCCTACTTTTAGTAAATAAATATGCTGTAAGTAAATCAAAACAGATTCAATACCAAAACCAACTAATCTCAATAAAAACAAAACAAGAAAAACTTCTAGAAAATGAAGTAAAAAATAGAACAACCGAGTTAGATAAATCAAACAAAGAGCTATCTAAACTAGTAAAAGAGAGAGAACTTTTATTAAAAGAGGTGTTTCATCGAGTTAAAAACAATTTTCATATGATTATAGGTATGTTATGGTTTGAATCAAAAAAACATGAAGAGAAAGAGATATTTACGGAGCTTACAAATAGAATTAAATCTATGTCAAAACTACATGAATATTTAGTTTATAACTCAAAAGATTTAAGACATATTGATATAAATGATTATTTAAATGGTATTTTAAATAGTATCTCTTTTTCATATTCAAACAAAAACTTTAAGATAAAACAATCAATTGAAAAAATACATTTAGAGTTTGATGAAGCTTTAAACCTTGGTGTTATTGTTAATGAAGTTGTATCAAATAGTATAAAACACAATCAAGAGTTAAAAGAAAACAATATTATTGTTATCTTAGAAACTAAAGATGAGGATCTTTGTTTAACGATATTAGATAATAGCAAAGAGTTTTCAATAAAAGAGAATAAAGGACTTGGACTAAACTTAATTGGTGAGTTTTCAAAAAAACTAATTGATGCAAAATATAGCTATGAGTTTGGTGAGATTAGTTCTTTTATATTAACTTTTAAAAAGAGTGGAAATGATAAATAAAAATTTTAATATTTTAATAATAGAAGATGAATTTATAGCCTTAGCTTACCTACAAGAGATTTTACAAGAGATGGGTTTTCAAAACTTCTTTACAGCAGATAATGCAAATGATGGTAAACAAATCACAGAAGAACACAATATTGATTTAGTATTTATGGATATAAATATAAATGGTAATATAGATGGGATAAGTTGTGCAAAACTTATAGATAATAATATACCCATCATATATACAACTGCTTTTGCAGATAGTTCTACAATAAATGAAACAAAAGAGACAAACATCTTTGGGTATATTATTAAACCTTTTAGTTATGAAGATATCTATTCAACATTAAATGTAGCCTCAAAATTTTTAAGAATTAAGATACCAAATGAGAATATCAACAATAAAGAAAATCAAAATGTTTTAATGCTAAAAAATTATAAATACTATAAAAAAACCAAAACATTAAAACAAAACGGCATAATTATTGAACTTACAAAAAAAGAGTTGGAGGTGTTTCATCAACTATGTCAAAAAATAAATCAAAATATCTCATACAACTTTTTGATTACCCATGTTTGGAATGATAAGAATGTTTCCCAATCAACAATTAGAGATACTGTTTCAAGACTAAAAAAGAAAGTTCCAGATTTAGATATTAAAAATGTTTCAAACTTCGGTTATATCTTAAGGTCTTAAAATAGTAAACAATTACTTCTTCTTAAACTGAATATTAACTATACACATAGTAGAATTTCAAAAAATTTAAATAGGCTAAAATACAAAATGGAAACAACACTAATTATAATATTCAGTTCATTGGCATTAGCTACCATTTTGAACATAGTTTTTAAAAAATTTGATATCTCACATATAATAGGTTATATCTTAACAGGGACAATAATAACCTCTGTATTTAATCTTGATGAACAAAATGCCTTACACACATTAGAACTTATTGCAGAATTTGGGATTGTTTTTCTAATGTTTACTATAGGTTTAGAGATGCCCCTTGATAGACTTAAAAAGATGAAAGAGATCCTTTTTGTTAATGGATTTTTTCAAGTTGCCATTAGTGCACTTATCATTTTTGGAGTTTCAAAGTTTATTTTTAATATCGATACAACCTCATCCTTGATAATATCTTTAGCTTTTTCTTTATCTTCAACTGCCATTGTTTTAACCTATTTAAAACAATCAAAAGATATCTATACACCCTATGGGGAAAAGGCTACTGCCATACTTGTTTTTCAAGATTTAGCAGTTATACCAATCCTTTTACTTATAACTTTTTTATCAGATAATAGTTCTCCAATTGAGGTTATTTTATATAAAACAATTATCTCAGCTGTTGTGATTATTGTATTTATGTTTACAATAGGTAAAAAACTTTTAAGTTTGTTTTTATTTTTTGCTACAAAATCAAAACTTGAAGAGTTGTTTTTAGGTTCAATTCTAACAATTGTAATAGGAACTTCCCTGTTAGCTCACTCTTTAGGTTTTACTTACTCATTAGGGGCATTTATTGCTGGTATGATTATCGCTGAAACAAAATACCATATAAAAGTTGAATCAGATATCGCTTCCTTTAAAGATTTACTTTTAGGTACTTTTTTCTTCTCAGTTGGTACAAAAATAGATATAACTTTTTTATTTTCAAAACTACATTTAGTGATTATGATTTTTGTATTAGTGATGGCGATTAAAGCTTTTGTTGTTTATCTTTTAATAATTAGAAAATCAAACAAAAGTGATGCTATCAAATCTTCCCTTGCTTTATGTCAAATAGGAGAGTTCTCATTTGCAGTATTTGCTTTAGCTTCAGCTGATAATATACTAACAGAAGAGTTATCAAAGTTTTTGATTCTAGTAACTGTTTTATCAATGGTTGTAACACCATTTATCGTAAACAATATCTATAAAATAGCCTCTTATTTTGTTGTTGAGTTTTTTGAATCAGATAAGATTACACCAATTAATAACAAAGATCACGTTGTGATTTGTGGATACTCTATTTTAGGTAGAATTGTTGCCCATCAACTAAAAAGAGAGGGTATCCCTTTTGTAATAATCTCAGATAACTTAAGACATGTATTACTTGCTAGAAAAAATGGCTTTATGGGATATTTTGGTCACTTAGAGAAACTTCCTGTTTTAGAGTCACTTAAAGTTGATGAAGCTTCAAGTGTTATTATCACCCTTAGTGACTTAACACAAAAGATGTTAATCTGTGAAGCTATTAGACAATTTAATGAAAAGATTAAAATCGTTGTAAAAGTTGACTCTTTAGAAGAGAAACGAGCTTTAAAAGATTTAAGTATAGATTCATTTGTACATGCACATCAAGAGATAGCTTCGTTACTAGTTGAAAACAGTTTAAAAAAATAATCAATTTTTTCAAAATTATTTAAAATTCTAATTTTTGCCCATGTTTTTCTAATAACTTTCTGCCATAATACTAATAATTAAACTAATATTAAGAAATGTTTATAATTAACTTGTATGGCAAAGGAGTTCAAAATGCGTATCAATACAAATATCTCATCACTTGTTGCGCAAGAAAACTCCACTTTAACAAACAACAAACTAAAAAGCTCTTTAGAAAAACTTAGTACTGGATATAAGATAAACAAAGCAAGTGATGATGCCTCAGGCTTAGCAATAGCTGATAAACTTAGAACTCAAGCTACTAGTATAAGCCAAGGTATTGATAATGGAAATTCAGCTGTAAGCTTACTTCAAATAGCTGATAAATCTATGGCAGAACAATCAAATATCTTAGATATAGTAAAATCAAAACTAATCCAAGCAAATACAGATACAACCTCAGATGATGGTAGAGAGGCTATAAGAAAAGATATAAAGAAGTTATTAGAGCAATTAGATAATATTGCTGAACAGACTAATTATAATGGATTAGCATTGTTGGAGCCTACTTCTAGTACTACTGGAAGTTCAAGTTCAAGTTCAAGTTCAAGTTCAACTACTACTAATATTAACGAAACTTTAACTCCTTCAGCAAGTTTAACAATAAATGATAGTAATTCAGTTCTTGATTTAAATATCCTTAAAACAGGTTCTACTGCAACAGGTGTTACAATTAGTGGAACAGGTGGTACACTTGAATCTAATTTCGGTCAAATAATAGTAAATTCGAATGGGGATACAAATTTTGAATCATATTTAGCTTCACAAGTGGGAAGTCAAGGGGGAAGTAACTTTGCATCTTTTGGCGGTCCTGGGTCAGGACAATACATGCTAGACCCAGGTTTCATCCTCAGTCTAGATGGTCAAAATTATACTGATATAATATTAGATTTTATACAAGATATAGACTTAAATGGTGCAAATTTAACCAAACTTGATAATACTACTTCAAATTCTGCAAATATAGTAGGGACAGAGACTACTACCACGACAACATCATCAACATCTTCATCAGAAACTACAACAATGTCAGCAGGCCTAAGTTTCCAAATAGGTGAATCAGGTGATGATTTAATCAATAGTGTAAATATTCAATCAAACACTTTAGGTCTTGGTGGTGGAAGTGAAAAGATAGACCAAACCTCTGGAAGTGCCACTAGAAATAATCAAATTGCTTCTAATGAATCTATGATTTTCTTTATTGATGGAGATGGAAATAGTGCAACTATAGATGCAGACAGTGGAGCAACTAATGTAACTATTAGTGGAGAGGTTCAAACACTAAATTTCAATGAAACTTCAGGAACACTTACAAACCTTGATATAAATACTTACAATTTACTAAGTAATCTTGCCAATAATATAGATGGTACAAGTGGAAGTGAAACTATAGGAGGTACAACTGTTACACTATCAGATGGAGCAACTATTACAAAAAGTGGGGGAACTTTCACTATAAGTAATGGTGCAAGTCTAACTTTTAGTGATGGATATGAAGTATCTTCTATGGATATAAAAGAGAGTAGCTCAGATGGTACAATCTCTGTATCAAATGCCAATAATCTACTTGTAACAAACCTATCAAGTTCAAATACAGTTGAGATAACTTCAACTGCAAGTGGTTCACTAACAGGTGGACAAACATTGGCTTCACTTAAAAACTTAGATGCAGGAGAACTTACAAGAGATATTGCAGACAGATATCAAAGTGTAGTTGATGCAGCTATAAGTGGCTTAAATGATTATAGAGCAGATATAGGTTCAACACAAAACCAAGTTGAAAGTGCAGTAAGAAACCTAATGACCCAACATACAAATGTAAAAGCAGCAGAATCTATCATAAGAGATGTGGATTATGCCAAAGAATCTGCAAACTTCAATAAACAAAATATTATCTCACAAGCTGGCTCTTATGCTATCACCCAAGCAAATAATGCTCAGCAAAATGTTTTAAGACTATTGGCTTAGGTTAAAATAGAGTATAATACCAAAACTTATACTTTTTAGGAGAGAGAGTGAATGTTGTAATCATAGAAGATGAAGGGATAATGGGTCTCTTTCTAGAAGAAAACTTAAAAGAGTTAAATTACAATGTTCTAGCTACCTTTAGTGAGGCAAACTCTTTTTATAACTTTTTAAACCAAAACAATAACAACATAGATATAGTTTTGATGGATATATTAATCAGTGGTGCAATAGATGGTATAGAAGCTGGTAGATACCTAAAAACAAGATACCCTCATATTTTGCTTATCTTCATAAGCTCTTATAAAGATAGTGAAACTATAAACTTAGCAAGTGAAGTAAATCCCCATGCATATTTAGTTAAACCTATCAATAAACATGATTTAGAGGCAAGCTTATCTGTAGTAAAAAAATTTAAAAAAGATATACCAAAAAAGAAAATAGAAGAAAATATTATCGAAATCTCTTCATATAAATATAATAAAAAAGAGAAATCAATATATATAGATGATTTAGCAGTAAAACTTAGTTTAAAAGAAAAAATATGTTTAGAGTTATTAATAACAAATAAAAACAATATAGTTCCAATAGAGGCTTTGATTACACAAGTATGGATGGGAGAAGATAACAATGGTATAAACTCTTTAAGGGAGCTAATCTATAGACTAAGAAAAAAACTTCCAAACTTAAATATAAAAAGCTCTCAAGGTTTGGGTTATATTTTAAAAAACTAAGTGCAAAAAATCAATAACTAGGATTTTCGTTTTTAAAACTTATATTAAAACCTATACCATTTTTATTAAAACACTCCAATTTACCACTTAACTGATGTACGGCAAGGGATTTTAGGACTTTAAAACCAAACCCCTCTTCTATTTTAGTTGTGTCGGCTCCTATACCATTGTCTTTATAGTGTATATGGATTTCATCATTTTTATTTTCTATACCAATATTTACATGAGGATTAACTATGTTGTCAAAGGCATGTTTTAAACTGTTTGTTAAAAGCTCATTTATTATTAGCCCTACAGGGATTAAAACCTCTGATTTTAAAAAAACCTCACTTATTGATAGTTTGTATATCACTTTTTTATTGCTGAAACTAGTTTCAAACTCTTTTATAATCTCATCTACATATTCTTGAAGACAAATATTATCTAAATCTTTCGATTCTAAAAACTTTTCATATAGTATAGCTATAGATTTTATCCTTTGTAAATTTTTTCGTAAAACCTCTTTACCTTCTAAATCATCAACTTTATACATATCCATAGATAAAAAAGCTGTGATTATCTGAAGATTGTTTTTTACTCTATGGGAAAGCTCTTTTAATAGAATATCTCTATTTTTTAATTGTTGGTGTAATTGTTTAGTTCTTGTTTCTACTTTATCTTCTAAATTATCATTTAATACAAGAAGTTTTTGCTCTGTATCTTTTAGATTTTTATATAAAATATTATATCTATTTGCTAAAGCTATAGAGAGTAAAATAGCATCAAATATAATTCCAAAATCAACAGCTTTATAAAAACCCCAAGAAAAAGGGATATAAGAGATAGCATTAAAAGCAGTGATTATAGTTCCTAAAACTCCAAAGAGAGTCCCTACAAGAAAAAATAAAGCTTGTTTGTTTTTTTTCAAATAAGAATAAAGGCCTAAAAAAATAGCAATAAAACCATAAAACACAGCTACATAAATTGAGATTGTTACATATTGATGATAGGAAATGATAAAACCACTAAAAATCAAACATGCTACAATAACAATAAGAAACCTTACTGTTTTGTCTATTTTTGGATGCAAAGTTTTTAAGTCTAAAAAAGATCGAGTAAACATAATACCAGTAAGAGAAAAACTAAATATTCCTAGTGCATGTAGCCAATTAACTAAAAGGGGATAATTGTTTAATAAAAACTGAAAAATAAATCCATTGTAAGAGGAACACATAAAAACAAAAGAACTTAAAAATAAAACATAATAGATATAAACACTATCTTTTATAATAAAATATAAAATAAAATTAAACAATATCATCACAACAACCACACAAAATATAGCAAACTCAATGATATGTGACTTATAGATCTTTTTTAAAAACTGCTCTTTGTCTAAAAGCAGTAAAGGAGTTAAAAAAGGGTCATCTGTTTTTACTTTTATATAAACATTTGAAATCCCACTTTCAAACTGGTGTTTTTGGTTTAGAAGATTGGTTTTTATTGACCTATTTTCAAAGTTTAGTTTATCTCCCAATTGATAATGAGTTTTTTCATCTTTGTTAAATATATAAATATCAATTTCGTCCAACCAAGGGATTTCAAAAACAAAATATTTTTCAATCTGCTCTTGTGTCTTGTTGTTTATATCAAATCTATACCAAAAACTACTATTGGTGAGAATATGAGTATGAACATTTTTTTCAAGTTTTTTAAAATCATTTTGATATTTTTGTTTTACCTCATCTATAGTATAAACAGAATCCTTATCCTCTAAAAAATAACTTTGTTTTCCAAAATAGTGTGTAAAACCTTGAGATATATCTAAAGCTTTTGAAAGAAGTTGAGTATTTAATACAATTATGAATAAAAAGTAAAATAAGCTTTTCAATTAAGACCTTGGTTTTATATTGATTGTGATTATAACATTATAGAGATTAGAAAAAAAAAGAGCAAAATAAATTGCTCTTTCTTTCTACTATGAAGGACGTTTAATTAGTAGGTGAAGAAATTATAACAACCTATAGTAGCAAAACAATAGCAATACAAAGAAATTTTGAAAAATTTTGAAATTTCTTCAAAAGTGCCTAAAAAAGCCACTTTTATCTCTATGATTTTTCTCATAACTAAGATTTAATTCAACTTCTTATACAATACGCAAATTATAGGAGCATTTATTGTATTCTAAAGAACTTAATTCAATAAAAAAATCTAATCGATATAGAAAAAGAGAAGTTTTTGATAAAAACTTAATTGACCTAGCCTCAAATGATTATCTAGGTTTAGCCTCAAACAAACAACTATTTGAAAATGCATATAAAAGGGTTTGTCAAGAGCAATTCACCGCCCCAAAAGCTTCAATGTTGGTAAATGGATATAGTCAAATCCATAAAGATTTTGAAGATGATTTAACAAAAGCTAACTCCTTTGAAGCTGGTGTTGTAGTAGGAAGTGGGTTTTTAGCTAATCTTTCCCTTATTGAAGCTTTAGTTAGAAAAGGTGATACACTTTTTATAGATGAAGAGTATCATGCAAGTGGTATGCTTGCAACTAAACTTCTAAACAAAAACCAAGTTATAATTTTCAAACATAATGATGCACAAGATTTAAAAGAGAAACTTGACTCAAATGATAAAAAGGGAAGAAAGATTATCGCCATAGAGGGTGTTTATTCTATGGAGGGTGATGTTGCTCCTAAAGAGATTTTTGAACTTGCTGATAAATATGAGGCTTTACTTATTGTTGATGAAGCTCACTCTTCAGGGGTTTTAGGTGAAAATCTACTTGGGATTTTTGATTATTATGATATCAAACCAAATAAAAACCATATAAAAATGGGAACACTAGGGAAAGCCTATGGAAGTTATGGAGCTTATATCTTAGCAAGTTCACATATTGTAGAGTTTTTATTAAATAGGGCAAAAGCTATTATCTATACCACTGCACCTTCACTTTTTGATATGGCATTAGGGCATGAATCACTAAAATATATTTTATCAAATAGTCTAGAGATAAAAAGCAAAATAGAAACCAATTTACAAATAATAAATGAAAATTTAGGTATAAATTCAAATAGCTTAATCATTCCTATTGATATTGCTGACAATAAAAAAGTACTAGATATTCAAAAAACTTTGAAAGAGGATGGATATTTAGTTGGTGCTATTAGACAACCCACTGTTAAAAGTGCAATTATAAGACTAATAGCAAAAATAGATGTTAAAAATGATGACTTAACAACTGTGTGTAAAACAATAAAGGAGTTAAAATGAGACTTTTTTTAATGCTGATGTTTTTGGCACTTTCAAGTTTTGCAAATGACAAATTTATAGATATGAAAAACTGTGAAACATTTAAATTATCCATGTACAACACTCTTTTATCCTGTCATAGTATTGACTACTTAATAGAATACAGAAGAGTTGATGATGAAGAGAAAGATACAGTAAAGAAGATTACGGCAATAACAACAAATGATCAAAGAGTTATAAAAGAGATAGGTAAAAAGTAATGATTTTAAAAGAGCTTATAAAAGGTAATGAACGGTTTAGAACTACTGATTTCAAATATTTAGAACCAGAGATAAAAGATTTAGTAAAAAATGGTCAAAGACCAGAGGTTTTATTTATAGGGTGTTCAGATAGTAGAGTTACACCAGATTTGATGTTAAATACTAGACCTGGTGATATGTTTATTATGAGAAATGTAGGAAACTTCGTACCTCCATATAAACATGATGAAGATTTTCATGGAACAGCAGCTGCTATTGAGTATGCAATATCTGTTTTAAAAGTAAAACATATTATTGTTTGTGGACACTCACATTGTGGAGCCTGTAAAAGTTTATATGAAGATATTCCTGATGATAAAACATTGGTACATGTAAAAACTTGGTTGCAACTTGGGATGAAAGCAAAAGAGAGAACACTAAAAAACCATAAGTTTACAACTGAAGAGGAGAAATATAGAGCAACAGAAAGAAACTCTATAAGACACCAACTAGATAATCTTTTAACATATCCAGAGGTTTCAAGACTAATAAATGAAGAGAAACTAAAAATACATGGTTGGTATTATGATATTGAAACAGGAAAAATCGATTATTATTTTAAAGAAGAAGATAAATTTAGACCCCTAGAAGTGAGTACTTATGAGTAAAGAGAATATAGAGATTAGAAAACTCCCAAAGAAAACAATCATTATTATTTCAATTATGACCATACTTACTATTATAGGGTTTGGTTTTGTAGTTATGACAAAAAATATGAAAATGACTGAGGTACTTGCCACATTAGGGCACAAAAATATTAGTGATTTAAAAGTTGTAAACAGAATGAATGTAGAAGATAAAGAAACAAAAATTAAAAGTACAGTATATAAAATCGATTTCTTTGATAATACTTTACAAAAAGAGTGTTATGGATTTATACATAGAAGTAATCATGGAAAATATACTAAAGACTTAGAGTGTAAATAAGGGTAAACAGGTAATGAATTTAATAGAAAAACTTGAAGCTAATGAAAGATTATCATATGAAGATGCAATTAAATTATACGATTTAGACCTTTTTGAATTAGCTTTGTATGCAAATAAGATTAGAGAGAAAAAACACGGAAAAAAAACATATTTTAATATCAATAGACATATAAACCCAACAAATATCTGCAAAGATGTTTGTCAATTTTGTGCCTATAGTGCAACTAGAAAAAATCCTCACCAATACACAATGACACATGAAGAGATTTTAGATGTGGTTGAGAATTCAGTTAAAAATGGGATTAAAGAGGTACATATAGTATCAGCACACAATCCAAATACAGGATTAGAGTGGTATCTAGATGTTTTTAAAAAAGTAAAAGATAAATATCCACAAATCCACGTAAAGGCTTTAACAGCAGCAGAGGTTCACTTTCTATCAGAAGAGTATAACTTAACATATGAACAAGTTATAGAAAAGATGATTGAAAGTGGAGTTGACTCTATGCCAGGTGGTGGTGCAGAGATTTTTGATGAAAAGGTGCGAAAAAGAATTTGTGGTGGGAAAGTTAATTCTGAGCAATGGTTAAAAATACATAAACTTTGGCATAAATCAGGGCACCAAAGTAATGCAACTATGCTTTTTGGACATGTAGAGAGTAGAGAAAATAGAATAGACCATATCCTAAGACTTAGAGATTTACAAGATGAAACTGGTGGCTTTAACGCTTTTATTCCATTGGTTTACCAAAAAGAGAACAACTACTTAAAAGTGAAAGATTTTTTAACAGGCCAAGAGATTTTAAAAACTATGGCTATCTCAAGAGTCTTGCTTGATAATATTCCAAATATTAAAGCTTACTGGGTAACCTCTACTACTAAACTTGCTTTATTAGCTCAAGAGTTTGGAGCAAATGATTTAGATGGAACAATAGAGAAAGAATCGATCCAAAGTGCAGCAGGGGCAAAAAGTGCAAATGGTATAGCTTTACAAAATTTTGTTGATTTGATTAAAAACTCTGGATTTACTCCAGTTGAAAGAGACTCAGTTTATAACGAAATAAAGGTTTGGTAAACTATTTTGGCTGGTGAAATTGAAGTATAAATTCAACTTCAATTCCAGCTTCTGTTTTAACGAAACTTATTGGATAAGTGATATTTATTGAGTACAACTCATTGTTTAAATTCTCTATCATCTCAAAAAACTTCAATGGTGTTTGAACCACTACATTTACTAGATAGTTATAAGTTATCACCTTAGATTTAAAATTTGATTTAAATGTTACTATTGCATCACTAGGGAAAAGCATCTTTAACTGTTCTGTTACAGTGATAATTGGCATAAACTCGTTTGCAATATAAACATCATTATACTCTCTAAACCCTACCTTTTTCTTCTCTTTTAAACCTTCAGCTTCAATAACTGCATCAATTACAGCTCTCTTTTTATTTTCCTCTTTTATATCCATATTTGTAAGAGTATAATCTTTTAGAAGTTGAGGCTCAATTACTTTGATAAAGGTGTCTTTATTTAACATATCAACACTCATTTTAATTGAGTTTGACTCTAAATAAAGCTCTTTTAATACTATATCATAAGGGATAAGCTCCAATGATTTTAAAACTCTATTCTCCATTATGTCATTTTTTTCTATATGGTTAGGAAGAGTTACCACTTTTTTCACAAGCTGTGGTTTTTCAACTTTTTCTTTTTTATTTAGTAGTTCATCAAAAGGTATAAATAGATACCCAATACAAACTATTAAAATCATCACTAATAGAGGTAATAACCATCTAAAAACACTTGGTTTTGGTTTTACTCTTGGTTTAATAAAACTTTTTTTAGTATGGGTATCTTTTGATAACTCAAATAACTCTTCATCCACTGAGATTGGATGATAAGTTACATCAATCATAAACTCTTCACTCATAGCTTCTATTTGTTCATCACTTATCTGTTTTAGATTATATAAAAGTGAAATCTTCTCTATAAAAATATCTTTTGAAACAGAATAAAACTCATCAATAGTATTTTTAAGAGTTTCATAAACTTCTAGTGAATAAACCTCATCATAAAGTTTTTGACCTAAAACCTCATTTTCATAAAACTTACTATCTTTTATATCCTCAAAAGGTGTTAACTCAACTCTTTTATTAAATACAATACTACCCTTTGTATCTACAACCATACAAAAAGCTTGGTTATTAAAAAGGAGTACTACAAGTGAGTTATTACAAGGGTTTTGTTCTATATGTAAGTTTAATATATGAAAAGCTGAAAATATATAATCAACCCCACATTTATCAAAATAGTTTTTTGTTTCAAACAACAAACTTTTTGAAATAGCAATATTATAATCACTATTTAAAGAGGTTAATGCGAACTCTTTAGTATCAACTTTTTCATTTTTTCTATAAAGCTTTGTATCATCTTGGATTAGTAGTGTAGAGATATATGTATCGTTTATCTCTTCTGAATGAGCGATTAATTTAGATGCTATATCTTTACCCAATATATCATCTTTTGCTATAAAAACTGAGTTATTAGCCTCTACAATATCTTCATTATGCAGTTTTTTATAACTGGTTTTTAACTGGGCTTTGTATTTGATAGCATTGATATATAAAGACTCTTTTGTAAACATTTAACTAATCCATTGCGTTAATTAACATTTTTTCTTTTATAAGCTGTTTTGCTTCTTCCATCTCCAAGTGTTCTATACTGATTGGTTCTTGTATAAAAAACTCTATTGAGCCAAAAGGTTTAGGTACAATAAACTTATCCCATGAGTTAAATTGCCAATAACTTTTTGGTTTACAATTAAATATCAAAATTTTAGCATTTGTCTTCTTTGATATTGCTACAATACCATCTGCAACAGAATGTCTAGGTCCTCTTGGACCATCAGGAGTGATTGCTATATCATCCCCATTTTTTATCTCTTTTATTGCAGCTATTAATGCCTTTGCACCACCTTTGCTACTTGAACCTCGAATAGAACCAATCCCTAAATACTCTACAGTTTTAGTGATGGCTTCCCCATCTTTGTGTTCACTTATCATAGCACTAACTTTACCTTTTGGTTTTAGTTTTTGGTAGTTAAAAGGTTGCATAAGTAACTCCCCATGCCAAAAAGCTACAATAAAAGACTCCTTTTCATCAAGTTTTGGATGATGAAAAGTTTTTTTATTTGTAAGGTAAATAAATCTTACAAAAAGTTGCAAAAAGAAAGGTAAAACTTTTGTGATAAAAAAAACCTTCATTTATTTTACCATTTCACCTTTCAATGCTGTTCTAGTTGCATCTGTAATCTTAACATCAACAAACTTACCAAGAAGTTCGTCACTCCCTTTTACAAATACTTGACAAAAGTTATCTGTTTGTCCAGAAACCTCACCATTTGGTTTTAAACTCTCAAATAAAACATTTACTGTTTTACCAACATTTTTTTCCATAAGTTCTGTTTGGTGTTCTTTGTGTAACTCAATAACCTCAATCAATCTTTTACTTCCAATCTCATCATCCACTTCCAAATCTTTTAACTCTAAAGCTGCTGTATTTGGTCTTGGTGAATATTTGAAGTTAAAAATTTGATCAAATTTAACTTGTTTAATCACATCAATTGTATCTTCAAAATCTTCTTTGGTTTCCCCAGGAAAAGCTACAATTATATCTGTTGTTATTCTAACATCTGGAACTAATTCTCTAATTTTTTTTGCTCTATTTAAAAACCACTCTTTGGTATAACCCCTTTTCATAGCTTTTAAAATCTTTGTTGAACCACTTTGTAGTGGCATATGGATACATTTAGATATTTTTGGGTTTTTTGCAAACTCCTCAATAAACTCATCATCCATATGTAGTGGGTGTGGTGAAGTAAATCTAATTCTTTCTAAACCATCAATTTGTGAAACATCTCTTAGAAGTTGAGTAAAAGAGTATTTTTCCCTCTTATCACTAAATCTTCTTCCATAAGAGTTTACATTTTGTCCTAATAAAGTTACCTCTTTAGCACCCCTTTGTACATCTTTTTTCACCTGTTCTATAATCATCTCAGGAGGGATTGATATCTCATCCCCTCTTGTAGCAGGTACGATACAGTATGTACACTCTTTATCACACCCTACAGAGATATTTACACTTGTTTTATATAAAGATGTTGAAGAGGTAGCAAATTGATATGTTGAATCATCATAATCAATATCTATCTCAACCGCACCCTTAGAATCAACTACATCTTTAATCTTAGAGATATTTCTAGCACCAAGAACAAAATCCACATAGGGTGCTCTTTTCATAATATCTCGACCAAGATGGCTTGCAGTACAACCACACACACCAATTTTTGCTCCATCTTTTTTCTTCACATTGAATTGACCAATCTCTGAAAAAAGTTTTGAAACAGGTTTTTCTCTAACTGAACAGGTATTTATAATGATAAGGTCTGCATCTTCAATATTGTCAGTTGGAGTGTAGTTTTTGTGCTCTTTTAATTCAGCAATCATATGTTGGCTGTCAGTGTCATTCATCTGACAGCCAAGAGTCTGTATAAATAGCTTTTTTTCTATTTTTTCATCCATTATAACTATTCACTCTAAGCTTAAAGTGCATGAACCTCATACATATACTCGTCATCAGCAAGTCCATATTTTACTTCTCTAAAGTAAACATTGAACCCTTCATCTTCTAAAGTGTCCACTAAAGCCATCATATCTTTGTGAGAGTTATCTCTATCGAAATAGAAAATTTTCTCACCATCTTTCTTTAAATCCTCTTTTATTTTATCAAGTTGAACCTTCTTCGGTTTCTCCGATAGTTCATTTCTTGCAAATAATAATTCCATATAACAAACCTTTTTGTATTTTAATTAGCTAGATAGTCTATCTTAAAATTGCTTTAACTTCTATAAAAGTTCTTTATGGTATAATATCTGCCTACTCTACATTGAAAATCAAAAACATTACATTTCAATGTCAATACAAAAGGTTATTAATGGATAAAATTATAGATATTTTAGATTCTATTGCCTATGAAAAAGGCTTAAAGATAGATGATGTTGAAAATGCGTTAAAAGAGGCATTAATCAAAACTGCTGAGAAAATGGTTGATTCAACTTTAAAATTTGATGCGGAGATTGATAGACAAAATAAAAAGTTAGAATTGTTTCAAAAAATAGAAGTTGTTGAAAACAATGATGATAGATTATATGAGGATTTAGTTGATGAAGAGGGAAATGAAATCAACAAAGACAACTATATCCCAATTGAAGAAGCAAAAGAGATTGACCCAGATGTAGAAATTGGAGACTTCGTAAATTATGACTTAGAGTTCGAAAACATGGGAAGAAATGCCGCAACAATACTTCATCATAATTTTGAATATAGAGTACAAAGATTTTTAGAAGAGTCATTACTAAACAAATATAAAAATAAAATTGGAAAAACTATTAGTGGAAGTGTAACCAGAGTAGATAGACAAGAAAATACGTTTGTTGAAATTGGTGAAGTAAAAGGGATGCTTCCAAGAAAAAGTAGAATTAAAGGGGAAAGCTTTAGAGTTGGTGATACTTTAAAAGCTGTTGTAAAAGGTGTAAATATTGATAAAACAAATGGTTTAGTAATTGAGTTATCAAGAACTAGTCCAAAGTTTTTAGAATCACTTTTAAGACTTGAAGTGCCTGAACTTAAAGATGATGTAATCGCAATAGAAGCTAGTGCAAGAATCCCAGGAAGTAGAGCAAAAATTGCATTAACTACAACTGATCCTCAAGTTGATCCTATTGGTTCAATTGTTGGGGTAAAAGGGGTAAGAATTGGGGCTGTTTCTAAACAATTAAATGGGGAAAATATAGATTGTGTTGAGCACTCTAGCATCCCTGAAATGTTTATAGCAAGAGCTTTAAGTCCTGCAATTATCACAAGTGTAAAAATAGATAAGCCAGCAGAAGGGAATGAAAGAGGTAAAGCAACTGTTACAATTCCTAGTGATCAAAAATCAAAAGCTATTGGGAAATCTGGTTTAAATATTAGATTAGCTTCAATGCTTACAAAATATGATATAGAATTAATTGAAGTTGGAACTGATGTAATCAACTCAGCTACTAATAATTCAGATAACAAAGATGCAGAGAAATCAACAGATACAGCAAGTTTAGAGGCACTATTTAAATAATGAACAAGCTATTTATATATGATTCGGTAAAGAAACAAAAAGTTGAATTTGAACCAATAAAAAAAGATGAAGTAAAGGTTTATGTTTGTGGACCAACAGTTTATGATGATTCACACCTAGGTCATGCAAGAAGCGCTATCGCTTTTGACCTACTTCATAGAGTTCTAAAAGCAAACAACTACAATGTTTGTATGACAAAAAACTTTACTGATATAGATGATAAAATCATAAAAAAAATGTATGAAACAAAAAGAACATTAGAGGATATCACAATTGAATATATAAATGCTTACAAAAATGATATGGAGAGTTTAAATATTCTTCCAAACTCTTTAGAGCCAAAGGCAACACAAAATCTTCAAATTATGATAGAGATGATTGAAGATTTGATGAATAAAGATATCGCTTATAAAATAGACAATGGTATTTATTTTGATGTATCTAAAGATTCACACTATGGAGAGATATCTAAAAGGGCTAGTGATGAAAACTCTCAAGCTAGAGTTGAATCAAATACTCAAAAAAGAAACCCAAGCGATTTTGCCCTTTGGAAATTTGAAAAAGAAAACGATGTGGCATACGAAGCACCCTTTGGGAATGGTAGACCTGGTTGGCATATAGAGTGTAGTGCTATGATAAACAAACACTTAGCCTATAAAGATGAAGCTTACCAAATAGATATCCATGGAGGGGGAGCTGATTTACTTTTTCCCCACCATGAAAATGAAGCAGCACAAACTAGATGCTCTACAAACTCTGATTTAGCAAAATATTGGATGCATAATGGTTTTGTAACTATTGATGGGGAGAAGATGAGTAAATCTTTAGGAAACTCATTTTTCCTAAAAGATATTTTGAAATCATATAGTGGAGAGGTTGTTAGATTTTATCTTTTAACTGCCCAATATAGAGCAAACTTCAACTTTAATGAAGAGGATTTAATCTCTTCTAAAAAAAGACTTGATAAGTTTTACAGAGTTAAAAAAAGAGTTTATGGTTTAGGGTCAAGTAGTGAAAACAAAGAGTTAAAAGAGCAACTAATAAATGCTTTAAATGATGATTTAAATTCACCAAAAGCTATCGCTGTATTAGATGAATATGTCTCAAATGCAAATGAGCTTTTAGATAAAGAGCCAAAAAATAAAAACTTCAAAAAAGAGTTAGTTGCAACTTTAAGTTTTATTGGAGAAATTTTAGGAATTGGTCAAGATGATGCCTATAAATATTTCCAATTTGGTATAGATGAACAAACAATTTCAAAAATTGAAGAGTTGATTGAGCAAAGAACAAATGCTAAAAAAGAGAAAGATTTCGAAAAGGCTGATAAAATTAGAGATGAGCTAACTACCCTAGGTATCTCTGTTATGGATACACCAAATGGTGTAGTTTGGGAAAAACTATAAACTAAAACTTAAAAAAAACATAAGCAAAATATGAAGATTTTGTTTATGTTTACTTAAATCTACATTTACTTCAAAAATAAATAAAAATTTTTAATCTTTATAAATTATCATACAAATGTCATAAAATCCCCCTATTATTATTCGATTTTAATATGAAGGAGACGATATGGGGCTTGGAGTTCAAGCATTATTTGCAGCTTTACCTATTTTGGTTGCTGCAGTTTTATTAGTAGGTCTTAGACTACCTGCAAAGAAGGCTATGCCTGTAGTTTTCCTAACTACAGCAGTTATAGCTTATACTTTTTGGGAAGTAACATTTAACAGAATCTTAGCATCAACAATTCAAGGATTATTGATTACAGTTGCTGTATTATGGATTATTTTTGGTGCAATTTTGTTACTAAATACACTTAAACACTCAGGTGCTATTGCTATTATTAGACAAGGGTTTAACAATGTAAGTGAAGATAGAAGAATTCAAGTTGTAATTATTGCTTGGCTTTTTGGTTCATTTATAGAAGGTGCTTCTGGATTTGGTACACCTGCTGCTATTGCAGCACCATTACTTGTGGCGATTGGTTTCCCTGCAATGGCTGCTGTTATGGTTGGTATGATGATTCAAAGTACACCAGTATCTTTTGGTGCAGTTGGTACTCCTATTTTAATTGGTGTAAACAAAGGTTTAGATAGTGAACAAATTAGCCAAAACCTAACAACTTTAGGAAGTAACTGGGAAACTTATCTTCAAATTATTACAAGTGAAGTTGCTATTGTACATGCTATTACTGGTACATTAATTCCATTATTTATGGTTATGATGTTAACAAGATTTTTTGGTAAAAATAGATCTTGGACTGAAGGCTTAAGTATTATTCCTTTTGCAATCTTTGGTGGTCTTGCATTTACTATCCCTTATGCACTTACAGGTGTATTTTTAGGTGCTGAATTCCCATCTTTAGTTGGTGCTTTAATTGGTTTACCTATTGTTGTAACTGCTGCTAAAAAAGGTTTTTTAGTTCCTAAAACAACTTGGGATTTTGCTCCAAAAGAGGAGTGGCCAGTTCAATGGGTTAGTAAACTAGAGATTAAATTAGATGCAATGAATACAAAAGTTCCTATGTCTTTAACTAAAGCTTGGATTCCATATATCTTAGTTGCTCTTATTTTAGTTATCACAAGAGTATCTCCTGAAGCTATGGCTTTTGTTAAATCTTGGGTTATCCCATTTAAAGATATTTTAGGGGAAGGGTTAGGTTACTCGATCACTCCATTATACTTACCAGGTGGTATCTTAGTATTTGTAGCGATTATAACTTACTTCTTACATAAAATGGATACAAAAGAGATGAAAGAAGCGATCTCTGAGTCATCAAAAGTTATGTTAGGTGCTGGGTTTGTACTTATATTTACAATTCCATTAGTTAGAATTCTTATCAACTCTGGTATCAATGAAGCTGGGTTTGATTCTATGCCTGTTGCAATGGCTAACTTTGTTGCAAATGCTGTTGGTGATATCTATCCACTATTTGCTCCTATGGTTGGTGCTTTAGGTGCCTTTATTGCTGGAAGTAACACAGTATCAAATATGATGTTATCACAATTTCAATTTGGTGTTGCAGATGCACTTGGGGTTTCAACTGCCTTTATGATTGCTTTACAAGCAGTTGGAGCAGCAGCTGGAAATATGATTGCAATTCACAATGTTGTTGCAGCTTCAGCTACAGTTGGACTTCTTGACCAAGAGGGTGAGACTCTAAGAAGAACTATTATTCCTACACTATATTATTGTTTAGTTGCAGGTATCTTAGGGTTAATCGGTATGTATATCTTAGGACTTACTGACCCACTTATGAAATAGATCTAAAGGCTTAGCCTTTAGATTTATCTAACAAATATACATTTTTTAATACTAAACTTCCTAAAAATTTTGTATAATCCCAAAAAAAATTAATGGATAGGAAAATGTCACAAATAAAATCATTAGTTGAATCAAAAAAGTTTCAGAACTTTATTATGGTATTGATTATACTTAATGGTATAACAATGGGGATAGAGACCTCTAAAGGTTTAGGGGAGACCTATTTAAACCTAATTGGATTATTTGATAAGGTTGTTATTGCAATCTTTACTGTGGAGATTATACTAAGAATTATCACCTATAGATTTTCATTTTTTAAAGACCCTTGGTCTTTGTTTGACTTCTTTATTGTTGCCATATCTTTAATGCCAACAAGTGGTGGTTTCTCTATTTTAAGGATATTAAGGGTTCTAAGGTTATTTAGACTTGTAACAGTTGTTCCTCAAATGAGAAAAATTGTTGCAGCATTAATAAGTGTAATCCCTGGTATGTTATCTATTGTAGGACTTATGACTCTTATTTTTTATATCTTTGCAATTATGGCAACAAACCTTTATGCCAATACCTTTCCTCAATGGTTTGGAACATTGGGTGAGTCTTTTTATAGTTTATTCCAAATCATGACTTTAGAGTCTTGGTCTATGGGTATAGTAAGACCTATTATGGAAGTACATCCACATGCATGGGTGTTTTTTATTCCATTTATCTTTATCGCTACTTTTGTAATGGTTAACCTTGTTGTTGCAATAATTGTTGATGCAATGGCTGTATTAAAAGAGGAAGAGAAAGGGATGATAGAAGAGGTTCAAGTTTCAGAAACTGAACTAAAAGGTGAAATAAAATCTTTACAAAATGAGATAAAAGAACTAAAACAGATAGTTCTTGAATCTAAAGGTTTGTAAAAGTTAATAAAACCTTTCCTACAAGATGAACCTCATCTTGTTTGTAAACTAAATGGGAAAACTCTGGATTTATTGAATAAAAAATCTGTTTTCCCATATCATATTTTTTTACCCACATCTTTTGCTCATAATATAGTAGATATATCCCCTCATCTACAAACTCTCTATTGGAGATATCCACAACTATTACAGCCCTATCTTTTATAAGTGGTTGCATAGATTTACCATCTACTAGGTTTGCAAAAAGGGAACTTTCTTTAAACGGCTCTTTTATTAAATGTTTTGAAAACACTAAATCTTTTGATCTGTTTTCATCAAAAACATCAATATACTCTAAAGAGATGGTCTCCATTAAATAAACTCTTTTACCACTTTTATATAGTTTTTATCAATATCTAAATAACAACTATCTTTTGAATCTAAACATTTTAGACATGGGGTTTTAACTAAAAGTTGTTTATCTTCATACTCATCTAAACTTACTTGCAACTCATAATAATCTCCACAAAAAGAGATATCTAAAATTGTTGCTTTAATTTTTGAGTTATCATTAGTAACCTCAATTTTATCAACTGAGATTATCCCAACATACTCTTTTTCTACCCCTAAGCCTAAACTTTTTATTAACTCTTCTGGTAGGGTATTTATTCTATTTAGAAAGTTTGCAATATACAAACTACTAGGGTTATTAAATAGTTCATCAGGAGTACCAAACTGTTCAATTTTTTTATTGTTTATAATAGCTATTCTATCAGACATACTTAAAGCTTCTTTTTGATCATGTGTAACCAAAATAGCACTAAGTCCTAAATCTTTGATAACTTTTTTTAACCACACTTTTGTTTTATGCCTAAGGATTGTATCTAGATTTGCAAAAGGCTCATCAAGTAATAAAACCTTTGGCTCATAAGCTAATACTCTTGCTATAGAAACCCTTTGTTGTTGGCCACCACTAAGCTCATGTATTTGCTTATGTCTATGCTCTGTTAAATCAAACTGTTTTAATAACTTATCAACTCTTTTTTGTTTCTCTAAAGAACTTAATCTATATAAAGCAAACTCAATATTCTCTTTTACATTTAAGTGAGGGAAAAGTGCATAATCTTGGAAAATATATCCAATATCTTTATGGCAATGCTCCTTCCCATTTTTTATTAAACAGTGTTCATTTATATATATATCACCCTGATACTCCTCTTGTAAAGAGGCAATACTTCTTAAAATGGTACTTTTACCACAACCACTAGGTCCTAATATTGTTACAATCTCCCCTTGTTTTACATCAAAAGAGATATCTTTTAAAATTGAAGTCTCTCCAAAAGAGATTGAAAAATCTTTTACACTTATACCTACCATCTTAATCCTTCACCATTTTTCTTGCTAATATAAGAACCGATACAATACCTAAAATCACAATAAACATTGCAGGAACTGATGATTCAATAATTTGTGCTTGACCAACTAACTCATGGGATAATACAGGTAAGGTATCAAAGTTAAATGGTCTTAATATCATTGTAAGAGGCAACTCTTTCATTGTTTCTATAAAAACAACAATAAAACTTGCCATCATAGAGCTTTTTATTAATGGTAAAATCACCTTATAAAAAATTTGAAACTGCCCTATTTGCATAGTTTTACAAGCATCATCATAGGTTTGTGGTATTTTACTAAAACCCGATTCATAATTATTAACCGAGATTGCAATAAACCTTACAACATAACCAAAAATAATTGCTATAATAGAACCACTAATTAATATATCTAAATTTCTATCAACTATAGAAAAGAAACTTAAAACCCCAACTGCCACAACTGCACCAGGAATCGAGTATCCCAGTTTAGAGATTTGTACTAGATTATCTGCAATCTTATTTTTATGTACCCTTACATTATAAACTATTACAAATGCTAAAAGAGTGATAAGTATAGAACTAAATACTCCCAAACCTAAAGTTTGATAAAGTATAGTTAAAAAATCCTCATCTATAACATCTTCATAGGAGATATAAAACCAATAACTCATTTGTGTAAAAGGTAATAAAAAACCAAAAAAGAAAGGGACAAAACAGGCAAAAAATGCAAATATATTTTTTGTACCACTAAGTTTTTGTTTTGTTATTGGTTTAAAATCTTTTCCACTACTTTTATATCTTTTATTTCTTCTTTGAAATCTCTCAAGAAAAATCAACATAAAAATAAACAGCATCAACATTGAAGCAAGCTTTGAGGCATCCTCAACACTTCCCATCCCTAACCATGTTCTAAAAATACCTGTAACAAAAGTTGAGACCCCATAATAATCCATCACCCCATAATCTGCAACTGCTTCCATAACTGCAAGGATAACCCCAGCAACTATAGCTGGTCTTGAAATAGGGATAATAACCTTATAAAAAATTTGGAAATTTGAAAGCCCCATTGTTTTTGCTGCATCAATTACAGAAGATGATTCAGCTTTTAAGTAGGTTTTTGAGATTAGATAAACATATGGATATAACACTAAAGACATCACAATAATTGCACCATCTATTGACATAATATCAAAGAAATACACCTCATTTAAGGTTTTTCCTAAAAGGTTTAAAATAAATGTTGTAACTGTACCTGTTATATCAAACATCCCACCATAAATATACGACATGATATATGTTGGAATTGCAAAGGGTAAAATCAAACCATAATGGAAAAACCTTGAGCCTGTAAATTTATAAAAAGTTGTTATATAAGCTGTTGTAAAACCCAAAAGAGAAGTTAACAACGCAACCCCCAACATGATATACAAAGAGTTATAAATATAATCAAATAAAACTGTATCAACTAAATGGTCCCAATTTTTACTTGGACTAAAAATATTTGAGATTAGGATTAATGCAGGGATTGAGATAAGTAGCGTAATTAGTACACTACTTATAGTTAACTTATTAAATATCTTCAATTTATCTCTTACTTCCAACCAGCTAAATCAAAAATTCTAACTGCTTTTGCATTATACTCACCAAGTGTATTTATAGAGATTGTATCATCTTCAAAAGTTCCCCAAGATGAAACCACATTATTACTTTTTACCCCTTTTGTAACTGGATATTCAAAGTTTTCATTTGCGAATAGTTCTTGAGCTTCTGGACTTGCTAGAAACTCAATAAACTTGATTGCATTCTCTTTATTTGGAGCATATTTAGCAACACCTGCTCCACTAACATTTATATGTGTACCACCATTTTCAAATGTTGGGAATAATACTTTCACTCTTTTTACAGCTTCTGCTTCTGAAAAATCTTTATTACCAATCATCTTACCAACATAATAAGTGTTTGCAATTGCAATTTTTCCTATGCCATTTGCCACTGCTTTAACTTGATATCTGTCATTACCCTTTGGTCTTCTAGCTTGGTTTTCAACTACACCTTTTGCCCATTTTAAAGCATACTCTTCCCCATGATGAGCAATAACTGCTGCAAGCATAGATTGGTTGTAGATATGATTTGAAGATCTAACCATAATCATACCTTTAAATTCTGGTTTGATTAAATCCTCATAAGTTTTAATCTTACCCTCTAAACCACTATCTTTAGGAACAATAAAAGCTCTAACTCTTTTAGTTAGTGCAAACCACTTGTTATCTTTATCTCTTAATAGTGGTGGGATATTTTCAGTTAAATATTTTGAAGTTATTGATTGTAATAGATCTTTTTGTTTTGCTTGATAAAGTCTTCCTGCATCAACAGTGATAAGAACATCTGCAGGTGAGTTTTCACCCTCACTTGATAATCTTTTTATTAAAGCATTTGCATCAGCTTTTACAACATTTACTTTTATGCCTGTTTTATCTTCAAACATTTTAAATAGCTTCTTATCTGTATCATAATGTCTATGAGAATATACATTTACTTCACTTGCAGTAAGTATTGAACTTGTTAATAATATAGCACCTAATAGAATCCTCTTCAGCATACATATCCTTTTTAATAATAATTATTGAAATTGTAATTTAATCTTGCTTAATTGCCTCTTATATTAAGAACGATTATCATAATAATTAATAATCACAAAAAAAGGGAATAGCAAGAACTATTCCCTTTAAAAAGTTTTTATTAAAAAATTAGTAAAAAAATCTACTATTTCCAACCAGCTAAATCAAAGATTTTTACAGCAGCTGCATTATTTTTCCCTAAAGTATTAATAGAGATTTTATCCTCTTCAAAACTTCCCCAAGAACTAACTAATTCAGAAGTTTTAACACCTTTTAGTACTGGATATTCAAAGTTTCCTTGAGCAAATAACTCTTGAGCTTCAGCTGACGCCATATACTCTAAAAACTTGATTGCATTCTCTTTATTTGGTGCTGTTTTAACAACTCCTCCACCTGAGATATTTATATGTGTTCCACCATTTTCAAATTTTGGGAAAAATATCTTAACTTTTTTTACTGCTTCTGCTTGTGACTTATCTTTGTTATCTACCATTTTCCCTATATAGTAAGTGTTTGCAATAGCTATTTTTCCTATACCATTTGCTACCGATTTAACTTGATATCTATCATTTCCTTTTGGTTTCATAGCCATATTTGCGACTACACCTTTTGCCCATTTTAAAGCATACTCTTCCCCATGATGTGCAATAATCGCTGCTAACAATGACTGATTATAGGCATTATTAGATGATCTAACCATAATAGTACCCTTAAATTTTGGATTAGCTAAATCCTCATAAGTAGATAGCTCTTTTTCCATACCTGAACCAATTTTATAAACTGCAACTCTTGATCTTTTTGTTAATCCAAACCATTGATTATCTTCATCTCTTAATTCAGCAGGGATATTTTTAACTAAGATATCTGAATCTATTGCTTGAAAAAGACCTTCACTTTTTGCTTTATATAATCTTGCTGCATCAGCAGTGATTAATATATCAGCAGGTGATTTTTTACCCTCATTTTGTATTCTATTTATTAAAGCAGAAGCTTTTGCTTTAACAACATTTACTTTAATACCAGTTTTCTCTTCAAACATTTTAAACAATTTCTTGTCTGTATCATAATGTCTAGTAGAATAAACATTTACCTCACTTGTTGCATACATTGTACAGGCAAGAGCCAACGTACCTAGAACTAACCTCTTTAGCATATCTCTCCTTTTTTTGATAATAGTTATTACAATTATATTTATAATAATCTTAATGAAAACTTATACTAAGAATGGTTATCATAATTATTCTAGTGATAAAAAAAGGGAAGTGCAAATGCACTCCCCTTTTTTAGTTAGTTTATACGATAAAATAAAATTATTTAACGTATGCTGCGTCTGTTACGTTTTGAGTATCAACGATATATGGAACTAAAGCCATGTGTCTAGCTCTTTTAATCGCTTTCTCTACCATCTCTTGAGCGTTTTTAGAGTTACCAGTAAGTCTTCTAGGCATGATCTTACCTCTCTCACTCATAGATATTTTTAATAGATCAGTGTTTTTATAATCTATATAATCAACTTTCATTTCTGTATATTTACAAAATTTTTTTCCGTATTTTCTTTTTTCTGCCATTTTTTGTCCTTATATTCTAAAAAGGTATTTCATCATCAATATCGATTTCAGGTATTTTTTGTTCAGATCTTGTAGAACTCATACCACCATAACTATTTGGTTGACCTTGTTGAGGAGCATATTGATTGTTTTGTTGTGGTTGATTATATCCCACTTGATTGTTGTTATCAGATGGCATATTTTGTGAATCACCTTTTGAATCAAGCATTTTCATAGTATCCACTCTTAGAGCATGTTTACTTCTGTTTGATCCATCTTGAGCAGTCCATTGCTCAAAAACCAATCTTCCCTCTAATAAAACTTTAGAACCTTTTCTTAAGTATTGGTTAGCAACTTCAGCACTTCTACCAAAAATATTAAAATCTAAAAAACAAACTTCTTCTTTTTGTTCTCCAGTTTGGGCTTTATATCTATGACTAGTTGCAATTGCACTTTTTGCAAGTGCAGCACCATTTGGCATATATCTAAGTTCAATATCTCTTGTTAGGTTTCCTACCATTACTACTTTGTTATACATAAGATGTTCCTATAGTTTCTTTTTATTAGTTTGCTTTTTTAGCAGCCTCTTCGCTCATTTTAGTCCAAGCAGCAATCTCTTTTTTGCTTTCATATTTAATGAAAATAAATCTCATGATATTTTCGTTAATTCTATATTGTCTCTCAATTTCTAAGATACCTTTTGGTTCACCTTTGAAATATACTACAAAATAGTAACCTCTTTTGTTTTTTTGGATTTCGTAAGCAAGTTGTCTTGTACCCATATCTTCGAAAGATACAATCTCTCCACCATTTTTCTCAATGTTTGATTTAACTAAATCAATTTGAGCTACAGTCTCCTCTTCAGTTAGAGTAGGCTTTAAAATAAACATTGTTTCGTAATGTTTTAATTTTGACATCTAAATTCTCCTTATAGTTTGTGCCGGTATCTTTACATTTGGTATCAGCAAGGATTTTGTAAAGTCTGTGATTTTATCTAATTAAAACTGAAATTTTTCTAAGACAAGCTTGTAAATATAGATTTGTATCATCAATTCTCGAAGATTTTAGCTCCAATTCTATCTCAAGAAGATAATCAAGGATTTTTAAAAACAGCTCAGGTTTTATATTTATTGCAAGTCTACTTTTCTTTTCCCATATGGGTTTTGGAGGGATAAAGCCTAATATCTCTTTGGCATTTGCACTTCCATAAATCCTTGCATAAGAACTTATCATAAAAAGTTGTTGTACAAAAGAGGTTATTTGATTTAAAAGATAAACTTCATTCATCCCCTCTTCTAAAAGCATCTGTAAATCCTCATTTATATCTTGTGAGTCCATTAGTTTGTGCAAAAAATCTTCAAAATTAACAGCGCCTATTCCAAAACAGTGTTTATCTACAATATCTACACCTATTTTTTCATTTAATATAGCAAGTTTTTTTAAATCATTCATACATAAAGACAAATCTTGCCTATGCATAAAGTATAGGTGGTTCAGTGCTGACATATCAAAAATAATACCTAGATTTCTAGCTTCATTTTCTATCATTCGTACAGCTTCATTTGGATAAGGGGAAAACATACGAACACTAACTGAGTTTAACTTTGTAGTAAAATACCCAGCCATTGTTTTAAACTCACTATCATCCATACAAGCAAAAATCACTTTAGAATCAGGGTTTGTATTACAAGCTTGTATTAAAGTTGTTGTTTCCTCTTTATTTAACTTTTTATCTAACTTTATAAGTAAAATATTGTTTGAAGCAAAAAGTGAAGATTGCAATAGTTTATCTTTTGCATATTTAAAATTATAATCATCAAAATAGAGTTTTTCTATCTCATCAGGAGCACCTAACATATTTGCTATTTTGTTAGCATAAAACTCTATTAAGAAGTTTGATTGCCCATAAAACATATAGGCATTAAAGATTTTATTGGAAGCTATTGCGTTATCAAATTCGTTTTTATACATATTGAAATATTAGCTAAAATTTACTTTTTTTGTACTTTTTCATAAACTCTTAAAAATATTTTTCCAAACGATTAAATAGTCCATTCCAAGTTTTATCCTCTAAGTTTTTCAATACCTCATCTATTTTATAAATTTTATCATTTATGATTTCACTACTAACTTCATCTATTTTTTGGCTAAGTTGCTTTTCAAATGCTGGAATATCCTCTTCATATGGAGTATCTACATTTTTTAATCTTGGCATTTTTATATATCTTATTGCTTCTAATTGTTTTAACTCTTCTCCCAAAAAGTCATCAAGTCCAGGTAGGTCTGTACAAATAACCTTTGTACCAGATGCTAAGGCTTCAATCACAACCAAAGGTAAACCTTCAAAAAATGAAGGCAAGATAAAAATATCGCAAGTTCTTAAAAACTTTGCTAGTTCATCTTGAGCTATTGCCCCTAGATAGTTTACTTCTGTTTTTCTACCACTTAAACTTTTTATAATATCTTGGCTCTCTTCAACATTTCCATGACCTATCAAATTTAGCTCTAGCTTTTCAAAGTTTTGCGTGGTATCTATGGCATTTAGAAGATTTGGTACCCCTTTATAGTTGCAGATTTTTCCCACGTAGGCTATTTTTACTTTTTTGTTTTTTTGTTTTTTTATTGGGAAAAATGTATCTGGGTTATATCCACTTCCACTTGTAATAACCCTACTTTTAGGTATGTCGTAAAGTTCACATATCTCCTCATTTTGAGCAGAGTTTAAAGCAAATAGATACTCACACCTAGGCACCTTCTCTTTTACAATTGGAACTAACATCTTTGCTCTTTCAAGTTGTCTTAAATCTGTTCCATGACAAAGAACTAAAACCTTTAGGTTTGGGTATAAATCTTTTATAAAGGTACATAAAAGCCAGATATGATTACATATAACTACATCTGGTTTAAACTCTTCAACTGCTTTTGTGATAACTTTTTTAAATTCACTCTCATATGCTTTATACATCTTTTCATCTAAATCACTATATTTAGTACTATCATAAGGCATAACATCACTCATCCCTACAACTGGAAAATTTAATTGTTGCGTTTCAAATAATACAGGGTAAAAGTTTTTTAAATCAAGATTGTCTATATCTGGGTTTTGATCATTTTTTGGAACTCCTGCTAAAACAGCTTGTTCACACCCTTTTTCATATCCTGTTTTAAATAGTTGTTGTAAGAAAACTCCACTTCCTGTTCGTCCAGGTCGTTGAGCCAAAGCGTGTAAAATTCTCATTTTATACCTTATATTTATGATTTTATTTGAAATATTACCTAAGATATCCTTTTCTTCCCTATTTTCTATTTTTATTTAATAGATTTTGTTACAATGTCAAAAATAAAAAAGGTTTTAAATGGAGATTGAGATTTCAACCCCAGCACTTTTGTTTCCAGCTGTATCACTACTACTTTTAGCATATACAAATAGATTTTTAACAACTGGTCAACTAATTCGTGCACTTAGTTCACAAGCTAGAAAAGGTGAGATTGGGGAATACAAAGGACAAATTGCAAACTTGAAAAAAAGACTAGAATTAACCAAATGGATGCAATTTTTTGGAGTTTTATCACTTCTTATGTGTACCATCTCTATGTTTTGTTTATTTTTAGGGTTTTATGTTTTTGGTAAACAGATATTTGGTCTTAGTTTAATAGCTATGTGTACTTCACTTGCTATTTCTATATGGGAGGTTTATATCTCATCAAATGCTCTAAACCTTGAATTAAAAGATCTAATGGATAGTGCAACTAAAAAATAAACTTCATATAACTAAAAGTTACTACTGATATAATTTTTTAAACTTTAAAAAAGGATTTAAACCATGCAAAAAGAAGCGAAAATTTTATGGACAACTGACAACAAAGAAACGGCAGAACACATGGTGCTTTTATATGCACACAATGCAAAATTAAAAGGTTGGATGGATGAAGTTACTGTTTTAGTTTGGGGAGCTAGTCAAAAACTTATAAACGAAGATAAAGATATCCAAGAGAAAGTAAAAGCTATGATTAAAGATGGCGTTAAAGTTGTGGCTTGTTTAAAATGTGCTGATAATATGGAGATAACAGAGGGTTTAACAGCTTGTAATATTGATGTATTTTATACTGGTGAGTTTTTAAGTAAGTGGATTCAATCAGGAGATACTATTATTAGTGTCTAAACTAGACACTAATATTTTACACTTCCAATAATAAGTTTAGAGATAACATCACTAGATTTTATAACTACTCTTACTTTAGAATACAAAACTTGCCCTTTGTAATTATCAAGTCTTATTTTTGCCCCTGCAATTTGCCCGTAAGTTAAAGCTATACCTCTATCTGTATCAACAACTTTTGCCTTTAGTTCTAAACCTATATTATCTTTTGCCCATCTTGCATATTTTCTATCTTCATAATCCCAAACAAGTTGGTCAACTTTTCTCTCTTGTGTTGAGATATGCTCACAAATCTCTTCAATATTTTTTGGTGTTTGTTTTGTTTTTAACATTCTATGTAAAACTAAATCTGAATACCTTCTAATAGGGCTTGTAAAGTGGGAATATGAATTAAATCCCAAACCAAAGTGCCCAAGGTTTTTTGGTGAGTATTTAGCTTGTGTTTGAGCATGAATAATCAACTCATCTACCTCTTCACTAATTGTAGTATGTTTTGCTTTTTCTTGAATATGGGTTATTGTACTATGAACATCATTTTTTAACTTAACTTTTATCCCCAAGGCATTTACATCATCTACAAGTTTTGAGATCGCTTTAAATGGTGGCTCCTCATGGATTCTAAAGATACCAACTTGATTTACCTTTTTACTAGCTTCAATATTTGCCAAAAGCATACACTCTTCTATTAATTGATGTGAAGCGGTTGAGTTCTCTATTTCGATATTTTGAATCTTTGAAGAGTTGTCAAGCTTCATTCGAAACTCACTACTTCTAAAATCATACCCCTTTTGCATCCTTTTTTCCCTAAAAGATTTTGTTACCTCATAAAGTGGTAAGATATAATCAAAAATCTCTTTTTCTGTTTGGGTATAGGTATCAAGTTTACCCTCTAAAACTCTGTCAATTCTTCCATAAGAAAACTTTCTATGTGAGTTTATAATTGCTTCAAAAAGTTCACTTTTTTTAACACTCATATTCTCTAAATCCAAATAGATTTTAAAAACATAAGAGTATCTATCTACCCCTTCTCTTAAAGAGCACATATCTTCACTAAGCTCATTTGGAAGCATGGGTAAAACTTTTCCAGGAAGATAGATTGAGGTTGATTTTAAAAAAGCCATCTCATCAAGCTTTGAGCCCTCTTTTACAAAATAAGAAACATCAGCAATAGCTACATATAAAACCCCCTCTTTCCAATCAAAATAGATGGCATCGTCATGATCTTTTGCACTATTTGGATCAATGGTACAAAAAGGTAAATTTGTCAAATCAACCCTTTGTTTTGTATCATCCATTTTAGCATCAACGTCAATTTTTGAGTTTAATCTATACTCTTCTGCATAAAGTATAAGTGAGATTTTCTCATCAACTTTTGCATCTTCTATATCTCCTAAATTTTCTACAACCTCAAAGGTTTTATTATCTATTAGTAAAACCTCCCCATCATTGGCAGAGATTTTTGTTTTGTTTTGAAGATGTATAGATTCTTTTATGGTGAAGTATTGATTATCTTTTACATAAACTAAGATATTTTTACTATGGCTATTAAATACTTTAACAACCTTTGCTTTGATTCTACTTCTTGGATTAAAGACCCTTTTTGCAAGGATCAAATCCCCATCATAAGCCCCATTTAGATGTTCAAAGTCAAGTCTAATATCTTTGTGTTCATTTAATAAGTCTTGAAGTAAAGCAGTTGTTTTATCAATTTTTATAAGACCAACTTTATATTTTGAGTTTAATTCATAGTTTCCATTATTAAAAAAAACAAAATCCTCTTTTTCAAACTCTTTAAGTTTTTTCAACTCTTCATTTGTAAACTCTTTTTCGTGATGTTGTAGTTTTATAAAAAGTTCTTTTAGCACTTATTATCCTTCATTTTAGTAAAAGTATATTATCTAAAATATGCAAAAATACAAATTTTCAAACCCAATTTAATAGATTAAAACCCTATATTTTAATTAGCTATTAGTTTACTTTCGATATAATCGCTGAAAATTTACTAGAGGAACAATAGAATGGCATTAAATGTTTACTATGACAAAGATTGTAATATCGAATTAATCAAATCAAAAAAAGTTGCAATGATTGGTTTCGGAAGCCAAGGTCATGCACACGCAGAAAACTTAAGAGATTCTGGAGTTGAAGTTGTTGTTGGATTAAGAAAAAATGGTTCATCTTGGAAAAAAGCAGAAGCTAAAGGTTTTGAAGTAAAAACTGTAGCTGAAGCTACTGCTGCAGCAGATGTAGTTGTAATTTTATTACCAGATGAGAACCAAGCTGATATCTATGAAAATGAGATCAAAGATAACTTAAAAGATGGTGCTTATGTATCATTTGGACACGGTTTCAACATCCATTATGGAAGAATTGCACCAGCAGCTAACATCAATGTAATGATGGTTGCACCTAAAGCTCCAGGTCACACAGTAAGATCTGAGTTTACTAAAGGTGGGGGAATTCCTGACCTTATTGCTATTCACCAAGATGCATCAGGAGATACTAAAGATGTTGCTTTAGCATATGCTTCTGCAATCGGTGGTGGTAGAACTGGTATTATTGAAACTACTTTCAAAGATGAAACAGAAACTGACCTTTTCGGTGAGCAAGCTGTATTATGTGGTGGAGCTACTGCATTAGTTGAAGCTGGTTTCGAAACATTAGTTGATGCTGGATATGCTCCAGAAATGGCATACTTTGAGTGTTTACACGAATTAAAATTAATCGTTGACTTAATGTATGAAGGTGGTATTGCAGATATGAGATATTCTATTTCTAATACTGCTGAATATGGAGATTATGTATCTGGTCCTAGAGTTATCAATGATGAGTCTAAAGCAGCTATGAAACAAATCTTAAAAGAGATTCAAAACGGTGTATTTGCTAAAGACTTTATCTTAGAAGGTCAAGCTGGATACCCAAGAATGAACGCTGAAAGAAAAAATTCAAGAGCTTCAAGAATTGAGCAAACTGGTGAAAAACTAAGAGCTATGATGCCTTGGATTGCGTCAAATAAAATCGTAGACCAAGATAAAAACTAATCACTTAAAAGTAAGGAGTTTCTCCTTACTTGATTATTGCCTTTCATGACAAAAAGAAAAACAAGAAAAAAATCTACTAAAAGAAAATCAACACCCAAAAAAAAAGTTAATAGTTTCAAACTAATTAACCTTCTTCTGATAATAGTTATTCTATTGTTGGCTATAATTTTATTACTACTATTTTTATATGATAACCACAAGATAAGAGAAACAAAAGATTCAAATAAAACAATTGAAAAAAAGATCTCTCAACTTGAAGAGAAAACAAAACCCTATATAAATGAAATAAAGATAAAAAAAGATAAATTTGAAGAGTACACAAAAGATTTTTATGAAGAGTATATGGAAAAAAGTGTAACTCTACACAAAGAGAAAAAAGAGCAGATTAAAGAGCCTAAAAAAGAGGAAAAACAAGAGGTAATTGCACCTTCAAATAATCCTAAATTGGCAATTGTCATTGATGATGTAACTACACAATATCAAGTTAATCAAATCACTAAGTTGGGATTTGATGTGACTATGTCTTTTATGCCACCAACAACAAAACATCCAAACTCTGCAAAAATCGCACAAGATTTACCATTTTATATTATACATTTTCCACTTGAGGCAAAATATTTTAAAAATGAAGAGAGAGATACCTTACATGTAAATGATTCTTATGAAAGAATAGAAAAAAGAGTTGCACAAATAAGACAATGGTACCCAAATGCAATCTATACAAATAATCATACAGGTAGTCAATTTACATCAAACTATGAAGCTATGGATAAGCTTTTTAAGGCATTAAAAAAATACAATTTTATATTTGTTGATAGTAGAACTACAGGTAAAAGTGTAGGTAAACAAATGGCAAAGAAATATGAGATGCCATATATTGCAAGAAATGTATTTTTGGATAATGAACAAAATGTGCCATATATCCAAAACCAATTAAAAAAAGCTATTAATATCTCAAAAAAACACGGTTTTGCAATAGCTATAGGTCACCCACACTCGGCAACGATAAAAGCTTTAAGTCAGTCAAAAGAGTTACTAAAAGGGATAGATTTAGTTTATCTAAACCAAGACCCTATTTTAAAATAACTTCCTAATTCCACCTGTTATTTTTGCAAGTGTAAAAGCTGACATCCCAAAAAGAGTTTGTGAATTTGTATCGGCACCTTTTTCTATCAAATAATCAACAACATCTTTATGTCCAAACATAGCTGCAAACATTAAAGGTGTTTTTCCAGCTCCATTATCTGCATCAATATCTGCACCATATTTTAAAAGCAATTCAACAAGCTCTAAATTACCTTTAAAGGCAACTCCACCTAAAGGGGTTTGACCCCTGTCATTTTTTTTATCAACTTCTGCACCTAAATCTAATAACATCTTTGTACATTCATAGTTTCTATTGTATGCTGCAAGCATTAATAAACTATTACCTTTTTCATTGCATAAATCCACATTTAATCCTGATAAAATCATACTTTTTAAAGTAACTATTTCACCAGATCGTGCAAAGTCTAAAGCCATCCTTTGCAACTGTTCATATCTATTTTCCTCTTCTTGTGTAAGTGATAATTCCATTACTTATCCTTTAAAATGAGGGGAAAACCCTCATCTATTTTTTTAATGCTTCTTTTACTCCATTTGCATATGCAGGATCTACTTTTTCAAATAAAGCTAATTGCCTATTTATAATATGTTCTGGTACACCTTGCATAGCTTCTGCAATATTGCTAAATAATTGCTCTTTTTGAGAATCATCCATAAGGTTAAATAGTGTAGCTACTTGTGAGTAGTGATCATCAGAATCTTCTAAATGATTGTATCTATATCCATCTCCATCTACAGGAAATGAAGGTTCAACATATTGTTTATCTTCAACGGGTCCATCGAAACTGTTTGGTTCATAATATGCATCTGTTCCTGCTGGTTCATCAAATCTCATTGAACCATCCATATGATAAGTATTTACTTCTACTCTTGGTCTATTTACTGGTAACAATTCATAATGTGTACCTATTCTATATCTATGTGCATCTGCATAAGAAAATACTCTTGCTTGTAACATTTTATCAGGACTCCAACTTATACCTGGAACAACATTTGATGGACTAAAGGCAGCTTGTTCAACCTCTGCAAAATAGTTTTCTGGATTTTTATTAAGCTCCATCTCACCAACTTTTATCATTGGGTATTCACTATGTGGCCAAACTTTTGTTAAATCAAAGGGATTAAATGAAGCCTCTTTTGCTTGCTGTTCTGTCATGATTTGGATCTCAAAACTCCATTTTGGGAAATCTTTATTTTCTATTGATTCAAAAAGATCTCTTTGAGAGCTCTCTCTATCTTTTGCAATAACAGCTTCTGCTTCACTATTTGTCATACACTCAATTCCCTGTTTTGTTTTAAAATGAAATTTAACCCAAAACCTTTCCCCTTCACTATTTATCAAACTATATGTATGTGAGCCATATCCATTCATATGTCTTACACTTTTAGGAATACCTCTATCTGACATTAAAATTGTAACTTGATGAAGAGATTCTGGACTTAAAGACCAAAAATCCCACATGGCAATTGGGCTTCTAAGGTTTGATTTTGGATGTCTTTTTTGTGTATGGATAAAGTCTGGGAATTTTAATGGATCTTTTATAAAAAACACTGGTGTATTGTTTCCAACTAAGTCCCAGTTCCCTTCACTTGTATAAAACTTCAAGGCAAAACCTCTTACATCCCTTTCTGCATCTGCTGCACCTCTTTCACCTGCAACTGTTGAGATTCTTATTAGTAAAGGTGTTTCTTCACCCATTTGTAAGGCTTTTGCTTTTGTATATTTACTTATATCGTTTGTGATTTTTAGAGTTCCATATGCTCCATAACCTTTTGCATGAACAACTCTTTCAGGAACCCTTTCCCTGTTTTGATGAGCTAATTTCTCTATTAGTTGATAATCTTGCATCAATAAAGGACCTCTTTGTCCTGCACTTAATGAGTTTTGATTATCTCCAACTGGATTACCTGCTGTTGTCGTCATAGTCTTTTTCATAGCAACTCCTTTTGTAAATTAAAGAAAAAAATTTTCCATAGAAAAAATATATTATAAACTAACTTAACCACTAATTAATCAAAAAAACTACTAAAATGCTTTTTAAAGTATACAGATAAAAAAATAATTGTATTTATACTTTATATCTTTGCATATAAAACTTAACTTAAGTAGAGAAACTAATATAAGCCATAAAATTATATATTTATCTTTTTTAATTATAATTTCTATCATTATTAAAGGGGATATATGTCAGAACAAATAGATTTTGAAATCGCAGAATTAAAACAGATGAAACAATATCCAGAAAATTTATTTTATATTGGTAATTTAGATTTACTAAAAAAAAGAAAAGTCTCAATTGTAGGAACCAGACATCCTAATAATTATGCTAAAAAACTAACATATCAAATCGCACAAGAGTTGATAAAAAAAGATATTGTAATAGTAAGTGGTGGTGCAATTGGAGTTGATGCCATTGCTCACCAAAGTGCAGGAAGCGAAAACACCATTGCAGTTGTAGCAAATGGTTTAGATATTAGATATCCAAAGATTAACGAAAAACTTATAAAATCAATAGAAAAAAATGGTTTAATGTTAAGCTCTTATAAAGATAAAGAGGAGGCAAGAAACTATACGTTTGTTCAAAGAAATGAGATAGTAGTAAGTTTAGGTGAGATATTGATAGTTACACAAGCAGATGAAAAAAGTGGTACATTAACTTCAATAAAACATGCCCTTAGAATGGGTAAAAAAGTCTATACAATTCCACACCATATAGGGGATAGTCTAGGAACACAGAAACTTTTAGATAAGGGTTTAATTGAACCAATTTATGACCTTAATAGTTTTATAAAAATTTTTGGAAATAAAAAAAGAAAAGAATCTACTGTAGAATCATATCTTAAAACCCAGCCTTTGTATGAAAATGCTTTAAAAAAACTGGGTGAAAAACTTTATGAGTTGGAGTTAGATGGAGCTTTTAGTGTAAAAAATGGATATATAATCCCCTCTAACTAAGTTCACAATTTCTTCTAGATTTTGCAAATTTTAAAATCAAGTAACCTACAATCCCAGATAAAAAGGAACCAATTAAAATTGCCAATTTATCAGTATAAAAGAATATATCAGACTCATTGTATGCCAAAGAATCTATAAATAAACTCATGGTAAAACCAATTCCAGTTAAGACCGCTACCCCATATACTTGAGTCCATGAAGCACATTTTGGTAATGTTGCAATATTATATCTAATCGCTACATACGAAAATAAAAATACCCCTAACTGTTTTCCTAAAAATAATCCTAAAATAATCCCCATTGAAACATCATTTGTTATTTTAGTTATAGATAAATCACTTAAATCTATACCTGCATTTACAAATGCAAATAGTGGCAAAATATAAAAGGCAACCCAATAGTGTATATGGTGTTGTAAAGATTTAGCAGGAGAGATCAATTTTCTTTTTTCATTTACTGCATGTAAAGGGATACAAAAAGCTACAATAATCCCTGTAAGAGTAGCATGAACTCCCGATTTAAGTAAAAAAACCCATAATAAAACTCCAACTAACCAATAAAATCCAATTCTTGTGACTTTAAAACGGTTCATTACTATTAAAATTAAAATACAAACAACTGCCAAGATAATTAGATGAAAAGATAAATCAGAGGTATAAAAAAATGCAATTATTAAAATTGCCCCCAAATCATCAAATATAGCTAATGCCATAAGAAAGATTTTTAAAGAAGCGGGAATTCTCCTACTCAATAAAGACAATATACCCAAAGCAAATGCTATATCAGTTGCAGTTGGTATTGCCCAACCTCTTAAAGCAAACTCATCACCATAATTAAATGCCAAAAATACAAGTGCAGGGACTATCATCCCTCCAGCAGCAGCGATAACAGGTAGAGCTATTTTCTTGGCACTAGATAGATGACCAGCTAAAAGTTCCCGTTTTATCTCTAAACCAATAAGTAAAAAGAACATAACCATTAAACCATCATTTATCCATAAAATCAAAGGTTTATTTATATCTAATAAGGTTCCAACTTTTAAAACTATAGGAGTGTGTAAAAAAGAGGTATAAAACTCAGAGAATACAGAGTTTCTAAGAAGTAAAGCAACTATTGTTGCAAATATCAAAATTATCCCTGAAGTAGACTCTTTTTGTATATATTTTCTTACCAATATTTTCATCTTAATATCCTCTAAGAGATATATTATATTTTATAACTTTGAGCTTTATTCTTTATTAAGTGTAGTTATTTAATGTAGATTTTTAATCTAAAAACTCCAAATCTATTTGGAGTTTTTAAACTATATTAGAAGCTTTCCCATTCATCGTCATTACTTTTTTGTGGTGTAATAACTTTTTGTTCTTTTTTTACACTAGGTGTAGTTGTTTTCTTTTCAACTGGTTTTCTAATCTCTTTTTTCTCAAGATTTGCCTCTGGAAGTTTTTTTTGTTCATAATTAGTAGAAGTATTATTTCTTGCCTTTGCTTCACTTTTACCAATAAACTCTTTTGATTGTGCATCCCTTACAATCTCTTTTGCTATTGCATCAGCTTCAACTGCTATATCGTGTGTTTGTGAAGCTGTAAGTGCATTTTGTTGTGTTTGCTGGTCTAATTGTGTTACGGCATCATTGATTTGAGTAATACCTTGTTCTTGCTCTTTACTTGCATTTGCAATCTCAGAAATTTTTTCTGTAGATTTACTAATATTTACCAATAACTCATCATATCCATTAATCATTTGATTACTGATATCTTTACCTTGCGTTGCCTTAGTAGTTGCATTTTCAACAATAGATTTAATCTCTTTAGCTGCTTCGGCACTTCTTGCAGCTAGGTTTCTAACCTCTTGTGCAACCACTGCAAAACCTTTTCCAGCTTCACCAGCAGTTGCTGCTTCAACTGCTGCATTAAGAGATAAAATATTTGTTTGGAAAGCGATTTGATCAATAACAACAATAGCTTCACTAATAGAGTTAACTTGATCTGTAATATCCTCCATAGCTCTTGAAGTATTTTGTGCCAAGGTTTGACCAGTTTTTGCCGACTCACTCAATCTTCTTGCATATTCACTCATAGATTGCACATTCTCAGAATTATTGATAATTGTACTTGTGATCTCTTCTAAAGCTGCTGCTGTTTCTTCTAATGAAGCTGCTGCTTCAGTTGAGCTTTTATTTAAGGTGTCAACATTTACAATCAATTGGTCAGATGATTCATCTAAAGTCAATCCAATAACAAAAGAGTTTTTTAATAGTTTTGAAATCTCATCAGTGATAAAGTTAACACTTTTAATTAACGATGCTACATCACCCTCTACACCTTTCTCTTCAAGTTTACTTACAAACTTATAGTTACTATATTCAGAAAGTACATTGTTGATTGAATCTACATTTGTTTTAATCCCTTTTAACATACTATTTAAGGCACTTGTTAACTGGATAAGTTGTGGATTATTTGCTCTACTTTTAACTTCAAGGTCTAAATACCCTTTGTTTGCTTTTTCAACAATAGATAAAACCTCTTTTACAGTTTCATTATCTTTTGCTAACCCCTCTTTTGTTTTTACAATATTTTCATTAACTACTTTTGCCATTTGTGCAAACTCATCTTTCCCCTCAATATCAAGAAGAGTAGATGATTCAGTCTCTTTATTGATGTATGCAAAAAATGAGCTTAAACCCTCTTGGAATTTTTCAAGAGTAGAGGTTATAATTGTAGATAGTATAGTTGAGAATATTATAAATAAAATAATAGATACAACAGCAATAGAGATTAAACTATATTTTAATAAACTCTCAGCTTCCTCTTTTAAAGTGATTGCACTATCATTGATTTTACTAAGATTTTTTTCTAAATCTTGACCTGTTTTAACCATATTTGCTACTATTGGTTTTAACTCATCTGATTCTTTTAAAATTCCATTATTAAACTCGACAATTCTTTTTTTGGCAAATTGTTGAAAGTAATCTATATACTTTTTTGAATCATTCAAGATTGCATCACATGTTTCTTGATTCTCTTTTTGAGAAAGCTTTGGCTTTAAACTTGAAACATTCTCATCTAATTTTGCAAAACTATCAATTACATTTTGCTCTGTAGAATCAGAAGGTGCTCTTAAGAATTGATAAACTGCAATTCTACCTTTCAATACTTGCTGAATAAATATATCAGTTTGTATTGCTGCATTAGCTCTGAAAGTTGTCAGATTGTTGAAATATGTGTATATGATTGCAGAAACTACCACAATTACAATAAACACAACAGGCATACTCATAAGCTTTGCTTTTGTTGAGAAGTTTTTTAACATTAATCGTCCTTATAGTTATCTATATTAATTATATAACTATAAAGATTAAAATATAAATTATTTTTGTGACATTAGTTGCAAAAAAATAATTTATATAAATGAAATGAATAATTAAGTAACATCACTTATAAATATATTATTAGTTTATTATTAAGTAAAATTTATTTACTTTTTAGTTGCAAGTTCTAAGTTGATAGGTGATATCCCCTGCTCCTACCCCTATAACAATCCCCTCATTATATGTTTTAAAGACTTTTCCATCTTTGATTAGTTCTATTAAATTCTCACAAGCATTTATGCTATCAGCAAAAATTGGATTATACATAGCAAACTCTTTTGCGAAGTCTATTTCAATTTTTTGTTCCCCAGGAATAGTCCAAATAGGTAAAATTATAAGTTCGTCACATCTTCTAAAACATTTTTTAAACCCCTCAAGGTTATCTTTTGTTCTAGAGTATTTATGGGGTTGCCAGATTACTACTCTTTTTTGGATATTTGTAAGATTGTCATAAAGTTCAACTGAACGCATTGTTGCTTCTATCTCAGTTGGATGATGAGCATAATCATCAATAACAACCATAGTCTCATTTTTTTGAACTATATCAAATCTTTTTTTAATCCCTTTGTAGTTTTTAAGATTTTTTCTTATAGTTTCAATATCAAGCTCATTTAGTGCAGCTAGAATAGCCAATGAAGTATCAATTGCTATATGAAACCCAAAACCCCAAACTTCAAAATACCCTAAATCTTTTAGCTCAAACCTTGTACAAGGTTCACCATCTCTTAACATAAAAGAGAGATTTTTAATATCACTACTTGGATAAAGATAGCTTGCATCTGATACTTTTAGTTTTTTTATATGTTGATCTTCTGCATTCAAAACTCTTTTTTCACCTAATTCTATAAATCTTTCGTATGATTCAAAAAACTTATCATAATCATAATGGTAATACTCCATATGCTCAGGTTCTGCATTGGTAACAATTGAACAATATGGATTTGAAAGTAAAAAAGAAGCATCTGATTCATCAGCTTCAAAGGCAACTAAATCATTTACATATCTAAAGTTTGAATCAAAATCTTTTGAAATAGCACCTATAAGTGCAGAAGAGTTTAAAATAGAAGCTAAAATAGCTGTAGTTGTTGATTTCCCATGGGCACCTGCAACACAATAGTTCTTTTTGTCACCTAAGATGATTGGTAAGGCTTCTTTTCTAGATAAGGTTCTTATTTGTCTAAGTCTTGCTTCTATAAGTTCAGGGTTTTCATCTGTTACAGCTGCTGAATAGATAACAATATCTAGATTTTCACTAATATTATCAGCACTTTGAGGACAACTTACTTTTATCCCCTCTTTTATCAATTCTTGAGTTATAGGTGAACTTTTTATATCTGAACCACTCACCTCATGACCATCATTATTTAAAAACCTTGCTAGGGCAGAAAGACCTATTCCACCTATTCCTATAAAATGTACCTTCATCAACCTTCCATTAAATATTTTAAATTTGTTTCTTCTTTTTCTAAAATCTCTTTATTAATTTTTAGAAACTCCTCTTTATCATAATTGAAATTTGTGATAAAGTACCCATACTTTTCATCCATATTTTCAAAGTTTAAATCAACCTCATTTTCATAAAAAGTATCAAGGGGAGTCTCTTTTGATAAGGCTATTAAATGGATTTTAAAAGAGTTATTTAAAACCTCATCTTCAATAATATTTGATAAAACAAAAATCAACTCTTTAGAACCTTTAAAGTCATCATAACTCCATTTTTCTATAGCATACTCATAAAATGCTCTTACATAAAAAAGGTTCTCATTTTCTAAATCTAATCTTTTATTTTCATTTACAATCTTTTCAACATTTTCAAAAGAGAGTTTTAAAATAGTTTCATAAACAGAGTTTATCTTCTCCTCTTGCAAGTCTAAAACCAATAAAGAATCCAAAACCTCATACAGTGCTGCAATATCTTTACTCTCTATTGCATCTAGTCTTGTTTTCTCTAAATAGTTTAAAAAATCTGGATTTGTCCTAGCTTGATGTAAATCACTTTTCTCCATCGATAAACTCCTTAAGTCTGGTAAGAACCTCTCTTGTTCTTTTTGGATTTTCTACAAGGGCAATTCTAACATACCCTTTACCAATCCCATTTCTTCCTAAAAAACTTCCAGGTAGAACTTTGATATTTTTCTCTTTATAAAGATTTTTTGTAAACTCCAACTCATCTTTTACCTCTAACCAGATATAAAAAGTAGCCTTTGGTGCATCTATATCTAAAATCTCTTTTGCTATTTGGAAATTTTCTTTATAGATTTTTCTAAAGCCTTGAACATGCTCTTCATCATTCCATGCATCTGCTGCTGCTATTTGAAGTGGTACAGGCGAAGCACAACCAACATATGTTCTATACTTCATATACCCTTCTAAAATCTGTGCATCCCCTGCAACAAATCCACATCTAAGACCTGGAGCACTACTTCTTTTTGAAATAGAGTTCATAACAATGATATTTTTAAACTTTTCATTTCCAGCTTCAATACTAGCTTCCAATAAACTACAAGGTTTATCTTTTTCATCAAAGAAAATCTCTGAATAACACTCATCATTTACCAATACAAAATCAAACTCTATAGCTTTTTTAACCCAAACAGTTAACTCCTCTTTTGTCATCTCTGCTGATGTTGGATTGTTTGGATAGTTTAAAATAATTAAATCACACTGCTTTAGTTCCTCATCTGATAGTTGTGCTTTAAAACTATTCTCTTTTATTAAATCTATATGGATAACTTTTGCTCTACTTGCAGTTGCTGCACCCTCATAGATTTGATAAAAAGGATTAGTAAAGGCCATTGTTGGCTCTTTTTTATCAAAAAGGATATATTGAGGGAAATTAAATAAAACCTCTCTTGTACCAAAAGTAGGGATAATCTCATCCATTTGTAAACCTACACCAAATCTTTTTTGTACAAAATTTATCATAGCTTGTTTCAATTCAGGTAAACCTGCACTTGCAGGATACTTTTGCAATAAAGATGTTGAATTTTTCAAACTCTCTTGTATAAATTGTGGTGTTTCAAATTTTGGTTCACCAATAGTTAGAGCAGATAACTCATACTCACTATTTGGTGTAACATCCTCTAATAACTCATTTAATTTTTCAAATGGGTATTTCTCAAAATTCATAATATATTATTCCTCAATAATTGGTATTAATAATTGACTATATTTATTTATATCAAACGAAATCAAATCTGGATTTGTATATAAAAACTTCCAGGCAAACCTTTGTTTTAGCATCTGCTCCTTTAAAGGTAAGATTTGAAGTGTATTGTCTAATTTTTTAAGCTCTCTAATTGGATTTTTTTCATCAGAGATAATCTCAACTTTTTCATTAAATATTTTTGCTAAATTCTCAAAGTGATCTAAAAGATTTGTTTTATCATCATTCTCACCCATTGGGTCAAGATTGAAAATCTTTGTTTTTGTTTTTAATTGCCCTGCAACATCAAAAACCACAGGTGAGATTTGTTCATAAGAGTTGGTATCATTTATAACAATAACTGTTCTTTTAATAGAAGCGATTAACTCATCCCCTAATTTGAATATTGGAACTTTTAACTCTAAAAGTCCTTTTGTAAGACCTCTGTTTTTAAACATCTCATTTGTTAGTATAATCATACCAACATCAAAGGCTTTGATATCCGCTTTTAAAAGTCTAATCATCCCAAGATTATGATAATCCATCTTTATCTCAACACTCTCATCATCTTTGAAACTCTCTTTTATAAGTTCAATAACATCAACAGTTGTAGGTCTAGTTATCCTAATAAAAAGCTTTCTATTTTTAAATCTTTTATTTATATATTTAACCTCAGCAATTACTGCTTCAACCCTTTGTTTGGTTTGAAAAAATAGATCCAAAAATAGATAGTTGTTATGTCCAAATGGCATTGGGAATTGACCTTGTGATTTTCCAATAGCATTATAAACTTGCATCAATACCTTTGGTTTTCCAATAACTAAAATCACATCATTTGGTTTTAAAATCAATGAGGGTTTTATATCTATTAGTTGTTCACCTCTATATAAACCAAAAATTCTCCAATCATTTTGCTCAATTGAACCCACATACCTATAGGCATATGAGCTTCCAAAAGGGATCTTAATCTCCATAATCTCACCCTGTTTTAAACCAATATTTTGAGCCATAACAGGTACATTTGGAAGTCTTTCAACCATCCCATTTGCTAAAACTTCAATCCCTTTATAGATATTCACATAAGGGTCATCAAGCTCAATTCCCCAATAATCCAAGATTGACATTTGGAGATTTTTCTTTCTTTGTTTTATATTTTTAATTACATTAAGCATTTCATCTTTTGAATTTAATGCAATTAGTGCTTGAGAGTGAACATCTTTATCTAATACCATTGCAAGTTTAGATTCAGAAGTTGGATCAAATTTATAAAAAGTAAAGTTCGATGCCTTTTGTTTTGGAAGGATTGCATCATTCATATACACTACATCATAATAGTTCTCTCTTGTATTAGACTGAACTATTCTTTGCATAAGTTTTTTGGCAACAATTCCATCAAGTATTACTAATATTTTTTTCATGCGATATTATATCTAAAAGTACTAAATTTTATATTGTTATCACTTTTCATATAAATAGCTTTAAAATCAATCTACGATATAATCCCTTTTTTATACTAAAGGAATAGATTTTTATGGATTTTAAAATTGATGCAACTTCACATCACAAAACAAGAGCATGTACTATAAAAACAGCTCATAGTACAATAGAAACACCGGTTTTTATGCCAGTTGGAACACAAGCAACTGTAAAAGCACTTGATGCAAACGATATGTTAACTCTTGGTGCTAAGATAATATTGGGAAATACTTACCATTTATATTTAAGACCTGGAAGTAAGCTTATCAAAAAATTTGGTGGACTTCACGGCTTTTCAAAGTTTCCAAACTCATTTTTAACAGATAGTGGTGGTTTTCAAGCATTTTCACTTAGTGATAATAGTAAACCAGATGAAAATGGTATAACTTTTAAATCACATATTGATGGAAGCAAACACTACTTTACACCCCAAAGTGTACTTGATACACAATATGACTTAGGTAGTGATATTATGATGATTTTAGATGATTTGGTTGCCCTACCAAATACAAAAGAGAGAATAAAAAAATCTATTGAAAGAACTACAAAATGGGCACAGGAAGCTATCACTTACCATAAAGAACAACAAGCAAAAGGTATTGGTGTAGATCAAAATATTTTTGCGATTATTCAAGGTGGAACAGATAAAGAGTTTAGAAAGATGAGTGCCGAGCAACTTTGTTCTTTGACTGATTATGATGGTTTTGCTATTGGGGGATTGAGTGTTGGTGAGCCAAATCAAGATATGTACGATACTGTTGAATGGACAACAGATTTTATGCCAAAAGATAAACCAAGATACCTTATGGGAGTTGGGACACCTGAGGATTTGATAGAAAATATTGAACGTGGTGTTGATATGTTTGATTGTGTAATGCCAACAAGAAATGCAAGAAACGGTACACTTTTCACAAGTACTGGAAGAGTAAATATCAAAAAGGCAACCTTTAAAGAGGATATAAATCCAGTTGATGAAGAGTGTGAGTGTTATACTTGTAAAAACTTTACAAAAGCGTATCTAAACCATCTATTCCGTGCTGGAGAAATTACATATTTTAGATTGGCTTCTATTCACAATATCCATTACTATTTAAACCTAATGAAGCAAGCAAGAAAGGCTATTTTAGAGGATAATTGGCTTGAGTTTAAAAAAGAGTTCTATGCTAAAAGAGGGGTTGAGATTTAATCTTATAAACTCTTTTTAGATATAATCTTGAAATATCAATAGACTAATACCTTACTCTCTTTAAAATTTTTCAAAAGAGGGTAAACACAAGTTACTTTTAAAGGAAATTTATAATGACTGTAGATGATAAACTAATTGAAAAATTAGCAAAACTATCTAGTTTAGAAATAGAAGATTCAAAAAAAGAGAATCTAAAATCAGAATTAGCAGATATTATCAACTTTGTTGAAAATCTAAACGAAATTGACGTATCAAGTATTGAAGCTACATTTAACACTGTTGAGGGTGGAACACCACTAAGAGAAGATGAAGCAAACCAAAACTTAGAACTATCAAAACATATCTTAACCCATGCACCAAAATCTGAAGATGGGTACTTTATTGTTCCAAAGATTATAGAGTAAGCTTTACTCGTAATACTACTTTTAAATGGATTTCATATCCATTTAATTATATTTTAGCCCCTTATTTATAATGTAGTTTTTTGACAAACGAAGTGAAGATAATAAATGGGTATTTTTAAGGAGATTGTATGATTACAGTATATGGAATAAAAACTTGTGGTAGCGTTAGAAATGCTTTAAAATTTTTCAAAGACAACAATATAGAGGTTGAGTTTTTTGATTTTAAAAAAGACACACCTGAAGAGAGTAGAGTAAAAGATTGGACTCAAAAAGCAGATATAAATATTTTATTTAACTCAAAAGGGACAAAATATAAAACCCTAAAACTAAAAGAGTTAAACCTTGATGAAAATGGAAAATTTGAATGGCTTTGTAAAGAACCTATGCTATTTAAAAGACCTGTTATAGAGCATGATGATAAGGTTACTGTAGGATTTAATGAAGAGATTTATAAAGAGACTTTTTTATAAGTCTCTTTATTTTTTTATTTTCTAGCTTCTTTTAAAGTTTCAGCTATCATAAATGCCAACTCTAAAGATTGGTCTGCATTTAATCTTGGGTCACATTGAGTATGGTATCTACTTGATAATCCCTCTGCTGTAATAGCTGAACTTGTACTACCTGTACACTCAGTTACATTTTGTCCAGTCATCTCTAGATGGATACCACCTGCAACTGTACCTTCAGCTTTATGGATTTGGAAGAATTGTTTCACTTCACTTAAGATATTTGCAAAATCTCTTGTTTTATAACCATTTGGAGTTTTTTCAACATTTCCATGCATAGGATCACATGACCAAACTACATTTTTCCCCTCTGCTTTTACTTTTTTAAGTAGATTTGGAAAAATATCTGCAACTTTATCATGCCCCATTCTAACAATAAGATTTAATCTTCCTGCTTCATTTTCTGGGTTTAATACATCAATTAGATTGATTAATTCATCCTCTTTCATAGATGGACCAACTTTACAACCAATCGGGTTTTTTATACCTCTAAAATACTCAATATGAGCATCATCTAAACCTCTTGTTCTATCCCCTATCCATAACATATGAGCAGAACAATCATACCAATCACCAGTTAAAGAGTCTTTTCTAGTAAGAGCCTCTTCATAGTTTAGAAGTAAAGCTTCATGAGAAGTATAAAGAACTGTTTCTCTTAGTTGGTTTGTATTTGCACTTGTGATTCCACAAGATTCCATAAACTTCAATGTTTCAGAGATTTTATCAGCTAATTGCTCATACTTTTCCCCTAAAGCGTTGTTTTTTACAAAGTCTAAGTTCCATGAGTGTACTTGGTGTAAATCAGCCATTCCACCTCTTGCAAATGCTCTTAGAAGATTAAGTGTTGCAGCACTTTGGTTATATGCTTTTAAAAGTCTTTTTGGTTTTGGCATTCTATCTTTTTCATTAAAAGCAACATTGTTTATAATATCACCTCTATATGATGGCAATGCTATCCCATTTACCTCTTCAAAATCTGCACTTCTAGGTTTTGCAAATTGTCCTGCTATTCTTCCCACTTTTACAACTGGTTTTCCACCTGAAAAAGTAAGTACTACTGCCATTTGCATCATAACTTTGAATAAATCTTTAATATTGTTTGCATCAAAAGATGTGAAAGATTCTGCGCAATCTCCACCTTGTAATAAAAATGCTTCCCCCTCAACTACTTTTGCTAATTGAGCTTTTAAACTTCTTGCTTCACCTGCAAAAATCAATGGAGGATAAGATGCTAATTCTGATTCAACTTTTTTTAACTTTTCTAAATCTGTATAAGTTGGTTGTTGTTTTATTGGAAAATCTCTCCAGCTATTTGGATTCCAATTTTTCATAATAAACCCTTTATTTTTGATAATCAAGGATTTTATCGAAATTTGACTTAAGCAACTTGTAGTAACCTTAAGAGGTTACTTATAAGTTACATTAGTCTCTTTGAAGTTTTTGAAGTAGGTCTTTAAAAGAGTCTTTAAAGGCATCCAGCCCTTCTGTTAAAAGTGTGTCATAGATTTTATTCATATCTATACCTTTTTTTGAAACTATTTCAAAATATTTATCACACTCATTTTCTGCTATTAATTTACTTGGATCTTTTTTTCCATTCTCTAACCAATCTTCAATTGTAGCTAGTGGTGCAGTGTTTACAGTATTTGGGAAAATCAAATTATCCACATAATAACTTTGTGGTAAATCATTTCCTTTTACACCTGTACTTGCGAATAAAGTTCTAATATTGTCGTTTCCAAACTTTTCAACTTCGTGGTAACATTTTGTTGCATTGATAATACCAAGTTTTGAAGCATCTAAACCATTTTGAACAAATTGAGTATCACATTTTCTATCAAGTCTTGAAACAAATACAGAGATTACTGCTTTTGTATCTTTGTTTGAAGCTTTAATCCCTTCATCAAGTGCTTTTGCACACTCAATTGCTTGTTTTGGAGAAAAAATAAGTGTAGCGTTTACATTTATTCCTTGAGAAGTCAACTCTTTCATCGCTTCATATCCAGCAGGTGTCGCAGGAACTTTTATCATAACATTATCTGCACCAATTTGTGCATTTAATCTTATCCCCTCTTCAATTGTTCCTGTTGCATCATCGCATAAAGTTGGATCCACTTCTATAGAGATAAATCCATCATTTAAATCCTCTCTATATAGATCATCTAGTAGTTCTGCTGCTCTTTTTATATCTGTTATTGCTAACTCTTCATATATTGTTTTTGGTTCATTTGCTTGTAGCATCTCAAGTTGTTGTCCATAAGCAACTGAGTTTGAGATCGAAGATTCAAAAATTGCTGGGTTTGATGTAGCTCCATGGATAATCTCTTTTTCGATTAAATCTTTAAATTTCTTTTCTAAAAAATCTCTTTCGATAAAATCACACCATAGTGTAAAACCTATCTCTTCTTTTAAACTCATTATATATCCTTATATATAGTCTAATATTTTTGTTAAATCTTTTGTATCAACAATAATATTAGCTTCTTTTTTTAATACCTCTTTAGCACAAAATGCAACTTTTTTACTTGCATATGGGAACATACTAACATCATTTGCTCCATCCCCTGCTACTAAAGTATCTTCAACTGATACCCCAAGCATAGCCTGAACTCTTTGTATCATATCACCTTTGCTAAATCCAAACATCATATCCCCACCAACAAGTCCAGTAAGAACTCCATCTTTTTCGTGTAAGATATTTGAAAAGTCTGCATCTAAACCTAGTTTTTGTTTTGCAGGACCTGTTCCTATTCTAAAACCACCCGAAAAACACACAACTTTGTAACCTTGTTTTTTCAATTGCTCTACAGTTTCATAAGCTCCTGGCATTAGAGGTAGATCTTTACAAATATTTACAGCTTTTGAGTATTCTAAACCTTTTAGTAAAGATACCCTTTCCACTAAAGACTCGAAAAAATCCAACTCTCCTGCCATAGCTTTTTCAGTGATTGAAGCAACTTTTTCCTCTAAACCTAAAGGCTTAGCTAAAAAGTCAATTGTCTCACCATCCATAAGTGTTGAATCAAAATCAAAAACAGCTAGTTTCATACATATTTCCCAATTTTATTTTTTTAAGGATATAATAGTAGCGAAAATTTTACTAAAGGAATCTTATTGAGATTAGGATGCATAGATATAGGACTTAAAAGAATTGGTCTTGCAATCTGTATGCACACAGATATTGTCACACCTCAAGCTGCTATTTTAAGAAAAAACAGAAATCAAGCCTCAAATGATGTAAAAAACTTTTTAAAACAGTGGGAGATAGAGAAACTAATTGTTGGTTTCCCAAGTGCTAGTGAAGATATGCAAAAAAGGGTAAAACACTTTGTAAATCTTCTAGAATTGGATATCCCCTATGAGTTTCAAGAGGAGAATATGAGCTCTATTGAAGCAGAAGAGATGATAAAAGGTGAGATAAAATACAAAAGAGATGGAAGGGTGGATTCCCTTGCGGCTAAGATTATTTTAGAAAGATACCTAGCTAAATAATACTATTTTTTGATATTGTGTACAACTGCTATAGCCATACCCTTATCGTGAGTTATAGATAGATACGATTTTTTGATTTTAAACTTTTTTCTTATATTTTTTGAGTATTTTATTTTAGGAGCACCAAGGTCACTTTTTTTGATTTTGATATCATGAAAAGAGCACTCTTTTCCAATACCTGTACCTATTGCTTTACTTGCTGCTTCTTTTGCTGCCCAAAACCCAGCAGCAGTTTCTGGACGTTTTACTAACTCAATCTCTTTTTCATCTAAAAAACGCTCATAGGCTTTTCTTCCAAACCTTTCAAACATATTTTTTATTCTATCAATAGAAACTACATCTATACCTATCATTTTACCTTACTTTTTAATCTTTGAATTTGTATAATACGCTCATGAAATTATTAATGAACAAATTATTATATCTTATTATCATGCTTTTTATAATAAGCTTAATATCTTTTTTGGCTATTCATATGGCTCCAAACTCGTTTTTTGCAAGTGGGGAGTTAAATCCAAATATCACAAAAGAATCTATTGAGCAGTTAAAAGCTATTTATGGTTTGGATAAACCTTTGTATGTTCAATTTTTTTCATGGTTTACAGCTATTTTACAACTAGATTTTGGTATCTCTTTTGCAAGTGGAGAGATGGTGAAAACAGAGGTTTTAGAAAGACTTCCAATAACACTAACTATAAATATCATCTCTATGGTATTGATTTTTATAATATCTTTATATCTAGGTATAAAATCAGCTTTGAAAAAAAATAGTTTTTTTGATAGATTTAGTTCACAACTATCTTTATTGAGTTTTTCAATGCCTTCATTTTATTTGGCATTACTATGTGTAATGGTTTTTGCTATCTACTTAGAGGTTTTACCAATAGCTGGTTTACACTCAGTTCCTGATGATGGGAGTTTAAACTACTATTTGGATTTTGCTAAGCACCTTGTTTTGCCAATAGGGATTATAACCTTTGGGGGAATTGGGAGTTTGACTTTGTATATTAGAAGTTTAACGATAGAGATACTAAAATCGGATTATATATTTTTTGCAAGAGCAAGAGGTTTGGATAATAAAAAGATTTTAAGATACTACATCTTACCAAATCTATATCCACCAGTAATCACCCTTTTGGGTCTATCTTTGCCAGGGATTATTGGGGGAAGTGTTATTTTAGAATCAATTTTTTCAATTGATGGGATGGGTTTACTTTTTTATCAAAGTGCACTAAGCCATGATTATCCTGTAATTATGGGGATATTAATCATTGGGGCTTTTTTGACTTTGTTGGGTAATATGTTGGCAGATTTAGTTTTATTGAAACTAAACCCTAATTTTGATGGTAAATAAATTTTAAGGAAAATTGTTGGAAATTATAAAAACAATTGAAGAGTTACAAAATATTAGAAAAAATATAAATCAAACTGTTGGTTTTGTACCTACAATGGGAGCTTTACACAATGGTCATATCTCACTTATAAAAAAAGCTAGAGAAGAGAACGAAATAGTAATAGTATCTATTTTTGTAAACCCTACACAGTTTCTTCCAGGGGAAGATTTAGATGCATATCCAAGAAAAGATGAAGCAGATAAAAAAATCTGCCAAATGTGCAAAGTAGACTATCTTTTCATGCCAGATAATGGTACTATGTACACAAAAGAAGAGATACTAATAAAAGCACCAAATAAAAGCTATATCTTAGAAGGGAAAACAAGACCGGGACATTTTGATGGAGTTTTACAAGTTGTGTTAAAACTATTTAACCTAACACAACCAACAAATGCCTACTTTGGTAAAAAAGATGCCCAACAATTATCACTAATACAACAAATGGTAAAAAACCTATTTCTACCAATAAACATAGTACCTTGTGATATAGTAAGAGAATCAGATGGTTTAGCACTTAGTTCAAGAAATATTTATCTAACAGACCAACAAAGAAAAGATGCCCTACTTATCTCAAAGTCTCTATACCTAGCAACTTCACTAATAGCAAAAAAAGAGTACAGTGTAGAAGCAGTCAAAAAAAGAATCTTAGATGCTATGAGTACTCTTGATGTAGAGTATGTAGCTATAGTAGATAGAGAGTTCAATGAACTAGAAGTTGTAGAGCCTAAGAATAGTATTATTTTAGTTGTTGTTAGGTTTGGGAATACAAGGTTACTTGATAATATTTGGATATAAATATTTCTCTTAAAAAACGTTTTCTTCCTTTTCTCACTTTTTAGTGGGAAAAGAGATGATAGATTTTTCCATACTAAAATTAATCAATTTAATATTCTCTCTTTCAACAATATTTTTTCGAACAACTACAAAATCAAATTTTTCAAAAAATGGTTTTGCAGTGATACTAGCATCAACTTTTAAAACTTCTATATTTTTTGATTTCGCAAGATTAAGTATATGGTTTAAAAGCATTTTACCCACACCTTTTCCTTGATAGTTATGATCTATATAAAAACAATCAATATAATCATCATAAAACTCTGCAAAACCTACAAGAGTATCATCTTCTATTGCTAAATAGGGTTTTGTATTTTCAACTCTTTGTTCCCATTTTTTATAATCAATATTAGGATTAGCCCAAGCATTTAATTGCTCTTTTGAATAATCCTTATCACATCTTTTATGAATAGTATTAGTAAAAAGTTCAGGGATTGATTTTTTATAAGTTTTTTCGTAGTTGATTACTTTCATTTATTGCCTTAGAGTTGTTGAATCTATTATATAGTTTTCTTTCTAAAATGAAATTTTACAAAATTGTTCAATTATGCTAAAATTCGCAAAAAATTATATGGATAAAATTAATATATGAAATTTAGTGAGAAAAAACCTACTAAAACCTTGCATTTAGTTAGTCTTGGATGTACAAAAAACCTTGTGGACTCTGAGATAATGTTGGGGAAACTTAAAGATTATGAAATCAGTGATGATGCTACTAGTGCTGATGTTATTATTGTAAACACCTGTGGATTTATTGATAGTGCAAAAGAGGAGAGTATCAATACTGTTTTAAACCTACACGAAGATAGAAAAGATGAGTCAGTTTTAGTGATGGCTGGTTGTTTAAGTGAAAGATATAAAGAGGAGCTTCAAAAGGAGTTACCTGAGATTGACATCTTTACAGGAGTTGGGGATTATGACAAGATAGATACTCTTGTAAATGAAAAAAGAAGTGCCTTTACTAGTGAGGTGTTTTTATTAAATGAAGACAACGACAGGGTTATAACTGGTTCTTCATATCATGCCTATGTGAAACTTAGTGAAGGGTGTAATCAAAGCTGTTCATTTTGTGCTATTCCAAGTTTCAAAGGGAAACTTCACTCAAGAACATTAGACTCACTTATCAAAGAAGTTAAAAATCTTGTTAAAAATGGATACAAAGATTTTTCATTTGTTTCACAAGATTCATCATCTTTCTTAAGAGATTTAGATATCAACAATGGTCTTGAACTATTAATTGAAGAGGTTGAAAAGATTGAAGGTGTAAGTAGTGCTAGAATTTTGTACCTTTACCCTTCAACTACAACTTTACAACTAATAGAGAAAATCAAAGACTCAAAAGTGTTTGAAAACTATTTTGATATGCCTTTACAACATATCACTCCAAATATGCTTAAAATCATGAAAAGGGGTAAAGGTGTTGAAAAACTAAAAGAGCTAATGAGTGCCATGAGAGAAACTCCTAACTCTTTTGTAAGAACAACATTTATAGTAGGACACCCAGGGGAGTCACAAGAGGATTTTGAAGAGCTTTGCCAATATGTAAAAGAGTATAAATTTGATAGGGCAAATGTATTTTCTTATTCTGATGAAGAGGGAACTGCTGCTTTTGATAGGGAAGATAAAGTTCCACAAGAACTAATCGATCAAAGAGCAGATATCTTAGGTGAGATTATTGAACAAACTACACAAAACTCTTTAGAAGAGGAAATTGGTAAAACTTTTGAAGTTTATATTGATGGAGAAAGTGATGAACACGAATATCTTCTAAGTGCAAGAAAAACTATCTGGGCACCAGAGATTGATGGGGAGATTTATATCAATGATAATGAAATCTTTGATGAAAACAATGAACCAATCCAATTAAAATTTGGAAACAAATATAAAGTAAAAATCACAGAACTAGTTGGAGATAAGCTTTTAGCTACAGTGATCAAATAATGCATTTTGAAATCCCACAAATCAACACCCAAAAGAACCTTTTAGCCTTCTCTAGTGGTGTTGATTCCACTGCCCTTTTTTTTATCCTTTTAGAAAAACAAATCCCTTTTGATATAGCTATTGTTGATTATAATACAAGAGAAGAGTCAAAAGAGGAAGTAAACTACGCAAAGCAGTTAGCCAAAAAGTTTGATAAAGAGATTTTTATCAAAGAGGTAAAACTAGAATCAAACTCAAACTTTGAAAAGCTTGCAAGGGATATTAGGTATAAATTTTTTGAAGAACTTATTGAAAACTATTCATATGAAACTTTAGTAACAGCACACCAACTAAACGATAAACTTGAATGGTTTTTGATGCAACTTACACAAGGAGCAGGTTTAGTTGAACTAATAGGGTTTGAGGAGTTCACTAAAAAAGAGAACTATACACTTATCAAACCTTTATTAAACTATACTAAAGATGAGTTACAAAACTTTTTAGATAAAAAGAAAATCAAATATTTTATAGATAAATCAAATTTTGATGAAAAATACAAAAGAAACTATTTTAGAAAGAATTTCTCAAATAAACTTTTAGATGAGTTTAGTTTGGGTATTAAAAAAAGTTTTGACTATCTACAAAAAGATTTAGGCTCTTTAAATATAGATGTTAAAGCCCTTTTAAAAGTAAAAGAGCTTGAAATCTTTGAAACGTTAGATGATGATAACCTAAATATTAGAATTATCGATTTAAGCTTAAAAAGAAGAGGTATTTTACTTAGTTCAAAACAAAGAAATGAGATACTAAAACAAAGAGAGTTAGTAGTCTCACATAAAATTAGTATCAATATTTCAAAAAACTATATTTTTATCTGCCCTTTTGAGACATGTACTATGCCAAAAAAGTTTAAAGAGCTTTGTAGAGTAAATAAAATCCCTAAAAATATTAGAGCATATATATTTAAAAATGAACTTTTTGATAAGGTAAAAAATTTAGTTTTTTAGAAATCTAATCATTTTTCTATTACTAATCATATCATCTTTTGTTTTTTGCATATGATCTTTTAAAAAATTGATATTTTTGTAGAAAAGTTCCAAGAGTTTTTGAAAATCTTTCATCTCCAAATCAAACTCTGTAACCTTTATATCTGTTAGGTATTTATTGTGCCATCTAACTAAGGCATCTGCTCTTTCATAAGACTCTAGAGAATCAATATAAACTAATTCCTCTAAAGCTTTTAAAGACCTGTCTCTTCTTTCCATGCGTCAATTAATCCTTGAACAACTTTCATTACTTGATTAATTGAATTAACATTATCATCAACCCCTGCTGTAAACAAAGTCTCAATTTGATATAAATACAATCCGTCTAAGTAGTAAGCTACATCTCCACCATCAAAATCTAGTACATTTCTTAATTCATCAAATATAGCTACACATTTATTTATATGTGTGAACTTTGACTCTACATCGCCAGTTTCCATTGCATGTTTAACAAAAGAAAGATATTTAATTATACCCTCATAAAGTTTTAGTACCAATACATAAGGATCATTAGATACTGCACTTTGTTGCTGGTAAGCTTCTATTCCCATAACACTCTCCAGTTAAATTATGAGAATAGTATAATATATATTACTTAAAAAAGCACTAAATTAAATAGCTAATTTAGATTTATGATACAGATTGTTCAATCATCATACTTAAACTAGAAAATTGTGCTTCAAATTGAGTAATTATTGCACCATATGCAGCAAATTGATCAGCTAAGATTGAGTATCTACTATCTAAGTCTTCAACAGCTTTATCTCTTTCCTCTTCTAAGTTTGTTTTTCTTGCATTCATTGTATCTTCATATTTAGTTAGTAATCCTTCAAATGAATCTAAATCATCCAAATATGTTTTTAACTGTGTACCTAAACCTTCAGCTTCCGCTACACCAATAAATAGATTTTTCAAACCTGAGAAATCATCTTCAATACTTTCAGTAAATTTTGCAGTATCAAGAGACATATATCCACTTCTATCAACTTCAAAACCATAGTTAAAGACACTTAAGTCACCCTCTGTACCATAATTTCCAAATAATCTATCTTTTATATCAGACATCATTGTTCTAAGGGTTGACTTATCATCAATGGAACTCTCTTCTGAATACAATTCATCATCAATCATAGTCACTAATTCATTATATTTATTTACAAACTCTTGTGCAAAAGACTCGATTGTTGTTGTGTCTTTTTCAATAGAGATAGTTGAGCTTCCCTCTTCTACAGCAGTGATTTTAAGTCCATTTTCAACTGTAAATACATTTGAAGACAAATCATAAGAGATACCATTAACTAAGGCACTTAAGTTTTGTGCTTGTTGGATATTTGCACCTGATGCTTCAATTGAACCATCAATAGTATAACCTAAGGTTTGACTAGCAGCGCCTGTTATTTGTAAAGCATTTTCTAAACCTGAATCAGTACTTTTAATAACTAACTTATATGAATCATCACCAACTTTTTCAACAGAAGCACTTAAGGCTGAGATATAGTTGATTTGTTCTGCAACCTCTTCATAGGTTTTTCCATCAGTATCAATAGTATGTGTTGTACCATACAATCCATCAGCACCAGCAATTGCAATAACTAACTCGCCACTATCAATATCTGCTTCTAGTGTAGAAGAATCAACTGCATCTGATTGAAATACATCTCTTTTTGCCAATGCATTAATTGTAACATTAGTTGTTCCTGTATTCAACTCTGACTCATCTGCTGCATCAAAGATTACAGAATCACCAGTTGCATTTGCAGTTTTTTGGTCAAAGGCAGTTACCCCACCAGAAACATATAAATCGAAAGGTTTTGTTGCATCTAAAAGCTCTAATACTTTTGCTTTTATTTCGGCAATTTTTTCCTCTTCTATATCCCACTCTTCTAAGTCATTTTCTATTGGTTCTACAGATGCAGTTCTATCTGCTTCTTTTAATCTATCTAATAACTCTTGATTTAATGAAGAAGCTTGACCACTTCCTAAACCTAATATTCCATCAGCCATGATAGCCTCCTATCGCTTTAATCCAAGCAATGTTTGCAACATCTCATCAACTACAGTGATAATTTTTGCATTTGCTGTATAAGCCGCTTGGAATTTAATTAAGTTAATCATCTCTTCATCATTATCAACCTTTGTATATTGGTCATAATCAAATTGTAATGCTTCTTTTACATTGTTTTGTGTTTCTAATAAAAAGTCATTATTCTCTTTATCAGTAGAGATATTAACCCTAAGCTCTTGATAAAACTCAGAAAATGAACTAGCTAAATCACTAGAACCATCTTGAGCAAATCCATCAAACCCTATATCTTTTTTCCATTGTAATTGAGCTAAATAATCTAAATCTTGTTGATCTAACTCAGTTACCATGTCTTCATTAAATTTTAGTGTATTTACACTACCTCCACTAAAAAGATTTAAGATATTTATATCTTCTTTACCACCATACTCATCTGTTGCTATATGTCCAAAAGTATAATCATCACCATCTTTCACATATTTATTAGTTATATCACTAAGTGTTCTTGCAAAAGCATCTAATTTATCTTTATACTGTGTAAATTTATTATTTCCAGATTCAGTTGTTAAGTTATCTAATTGAGCTTTTAAACTACCCGAATTAAAACTAACTTCACTTCCATAAACAGATAAATAAACTTTATTTGTACCCTCTTTACTTTGGTAATCATCTTTAAAGATATTTTCTCTTTCATAATCAGCAGCTGTAGAAGTTGTTGAAGATGTAAAAGATAAACCACCGTCTATTTGTGTACCTGAACTATTTTCAGTAATAACTAAAAAACCTTCAGCATCAACACTTGCTGTCATAGTTGCTGAAAGTGTTGGATCATTGTTTATTTGTCCAGCTAAAGCAGTTACATAATTTGTACTATCTATTGTATAAGCTGGTACTGTATTTCCATCAGCATCATATGTTGAAGTATCACCAATGTTTACCGAAACAGATGTTCCATTATTTGTATAAGTAAACTGATCTCCTGAATCAATTACAGGTTTTGTATAAGATATTCGACCCTCAAATCTTCCTGCTTCCCCAGGTACATCAGCTTCTATAACTAAAAACTTATCTCTATTGTTATTAAGAACTTTATCACCATTCTCATCAATTGTATAGTTTCCGTTATAAGCTGTAACTTGTGAAGCAGTATCTGTATTAGTATTTATTTTGTGAACTAAAGCTCTAATATAGTTAGATTCATCAACTGTAACATTCTCAGTTGTCCCATCCCCATTCAGATCGAAATTGATGGTTTCACCAAAAGTTATTGAAACTTCATGTTCATTATTAAGTTTATATGTTAACTTATCACCAACTTCAAAATTTCTTGCATTATTCGCATCTATATTTTTAATACCATCAACAGTATTTCCATTTGCATCTGTTGTAACAAACTTATCTGATTGAGCTATTGGTTCATCAACAACTGTAACCTCTCTAACATTTGTGTTAAATCTAATCGCTACAGTCCCACCAATACTTAGTTGATACTCATTGTTACTTCTATCAACTGATACATCTATATATTGTGAAAGATCAGTTTCTAATTGATCTCTTTTATCAAGTAAATCATTAGTTGCGCCATTAAAATCAGCAATTTTTTCATTTACATCACCAATCTTTTTTAAGATGTCATTGATTTTTGTTACAGTCCCATCAACCTCTTCTCTTACTAAACCTTCCTCTTTTTCAATATCAGAATAAAGGTTTTGTAAAGAATCAACTACAATATTACCTTGAGTTTGAAGTGTAGTTTTATGAACCTCTGAGTTTGGATTAGCTCTTAAGTTTTCCATTGCTTGAAAAAATCTATCCAAATCGTGTGAAAAACCTGAAGTATCCGTTTCTCTAAACATGGTTTCAACATTTCCAACCATTTTAGAAACTTTATCATAGTAGTTGTATTTACTGTTCTCTTCTATTAAGGTATCATACATATATTGAGAGGTGATTCTATAAGCTTCATCAGCTCTTACACCACGACCCGTAAATCTAGAGTCAACAATACTAAGCTCACTTATTTGTACAACTCTTTTTTTGTATCCAGGAGTATTCTCGTTAGCTATATTATTTGAAACATTCTCTACCGCAATTCTTGCAGCGCCTAAGCCCGATTGAGCAACATTTAAAGAATTAAGCATAACTACCCCCTTATAATTTATTAACTAATTATTGCATTACAATTCTTAAAGTTAGATTAAAAAGGCCAGAACATTTGTATAATTCTTAACCCCCAAGGAGTATGTAATACATCCTTTTCTTCCCCATCTTTTCTATATAACAATTGCAAATTCGCAATTTGTGAGGAAGAGATTGAGTTATCTGAGGTTATATCATAAGGTCTTATAACACCAGTAAGTGTTAATGCCTGCATCTGCCCATCAATCATCATCTCTTTTGTACCTCTGATAAAATAATTACCATTTTGATACGTTTCTTCTATTATAGCAGAAACATTGGTAGAAAAGCTTTCACTTAATGTAGTTTTTGCTTCTCCATTATTAGAAGTATTACTAGTAGTACCAAAATCAACACCTAATAATGGATTTGCTGCATCAGCTACAGTTTTTGTAACACCACCTAATGTATTACCTGCAGTTGCACCAAGTAATCCCCCACCTAAACTATTTGTTCTATCTGAAGAGAGTTCTCGTTTATTGTTTGTATTAGAAGATAAAGACTCATCAATTACAACTTGAATTATATCTCCAATTTGTAAATCTTTTTTATCTGCAAAAAGAGAAGGGCCTTTTAAAGAGTATAAAGAACCTTTATTTCTTTTTATTACTGGTGCTGGTTTTGGAACTTGCAAAACTGGTTTTTTAAAGTCTATTTTTTCTTGACTTGCACAACCTACAAATAAAAAAGGGACAACTAAAAGGAAAAACTTACTACTCATTTAATTTACTCTCTATAACCTTTTTTAAATCTATTGCAATTTTTATATCTTTAATATCTTTTTTAATTAAAGCCATTGTTCCATATCTTACTCTTAATGCATCTAAATTTGTATCAACATCTGCAAGTATCAATACTCTGTTTGAAACAAGTTGCACTTTTTGTACATTTCTTTGACCAATCAAATCAACAGCAGTTTCAACCTCTCTATAAACTAATCTTTCTAGTTTACTTCTTTTTTCCTCTTGTTCATCTACTTTTACAGCTTCAACATTTGCACTATCTGAATCATTTTTGCTAAATTCACCACTCATATAGTTATAGTAAATTACAAACATCCCCACTACTACTAAAGTGGAGATAAGTTTTGTAAAAAACTTCTTTTTATTGTTGTTTTTAACTGCTACGATCATTTTATTTTATTACAAAAGTTGTAAACAAAATCTGTTTAACATTATTTTGTTTAATATCAGAATTAGTAGATGTAACTTCATTTATAATATTATTGATATCTTGAAGTAGTTCCTCTTTCAATAAAGCTTTTCCACCAACTGTTAATAACTCTTCTGAACTTCTAGAACTAATTTGTGCAATAACAACATCAACAATCTCTGGTTTATACTCTTCAACAATTGCTTCAATACTTGGTTCTGAACTTTTCAATGCAAAAGACAACTTCATAAGTTTCTCTCTACCTTTAGCATTTGTGATATTTAAAACCAAATCATTTATTGCTGCTTTAAAAAACTCTTGAGAGTTATTTGATTCTTCACTTTTTGTTTGTTCAGATGCAGCATTTGGATCTGCATTTAAAACTTTATCATAAACTATATAACCTAAAAAACCTAATCCCGCTAAAAGTATCACAATAAGTACTATTAGAACAATCATTATACCCTTACCGCTTTTACTTGATTGTTTTACCTCTTCATTTCCATCTTCTGCCATAATTACCCTTTATTCAATTTTTCTACGCTATAGTTTTGTAACATATCTGTTATTGCTGCCGCATTTTTTGGACTTAAATATTTTAAAAGTGATGTCACATTACTCTCTTTTAATTCAATGATTATATCAAAAACATCTTCAATTTTTCCCTGATTTATCATAGTATTGAAAATTGATGCTGCATCTTTTGCTTTCATTTTATTATAGATTTTAGAAGTTTTACTCTCAACTTCCCCTTTAATATTGCTCAATATTTTATTATTTCTATCATGCAAATCTTTTATAGCTTGTTTCTCTGTTTCAATTTTTTTTAGAATTGTTTCAAGCTCTTTTTTTCTATCTTGATACTCTTTTTCTTTTTTATTGTAAAAATCGTTTAACTCTTTTTTTAGTTGTTTTACTTCAATTTTTTGTTTAATCAATGCAGCACTACTAACTTGAGTTTCTTGTGCAAACAATCCCACAAAAAGTAGTATAATAATTCCTAAAACCTTGCTCAATCTAACTCCTTACCCACCAATATATTTACTTTGTACATACTCATCAGAAGCTTCTTGGTCAACTAAAAGTAGCTTTCTTATCTCTTCTTGTTTTTGCTCTTCAAGTATATATTTATATTGTTCACTCTCTTTTTGTAATTCAACAATCTCTTTTACAATTTCATCTAACTGTTTAAGATATGTATTTTTTTCAAGATTTAGTTTTTTTATATGAGTTTTCATTGTCTCTTTGTGTATTGCTAAAATTGAAAAATCTGAGATTGCACCGAATCTCTCAACAGAAGTGGTATTTATTTTTTGCTGAGTAAACATAACTTCAGCCTCAATTTGTCCAATTTTAGACATCAATTGAGCCTTTTCCATAAGTTTTTGATCTGTTTGTAATTTTTTTAACTCATATAGTTTCTTAATCATTTTACTTCCCAAAAACTAAAATCAAATCCCATAAATCCTTTGTATAAACCTCAATATGGTCACCAATCCAAGGTAAAGATATCAATACAAATATTGAAACAAAAATCACTTTTGGCACAAAAGACAAAGAGGCATCACTTACTTGAGTTACCGCTTGAAAAACTGAAATCAGTAAACCAATCACCATACTTACTAATAATGATGGTAAGCCTAAAATCAAAATTATCTTTACTGTATTTTCAGCAATCCCCATTAAATCCATATTATTCTTTTACTTTTATAGTAATTTCCAATGTTTTATTATTTAACAGTTTAGAGATTAAACTTGCAATTTCATTTACACTTGCACTTGAAACTTCTAAATCTTCATTTTTAGGAGCTATTGGCTCTTGAGCAGCTACCTTTGGGACTTCAAAACTACTCTCTACTTTTGTATTAAGTTCATTTAATGCTTCTAAAATATCATCTTCGTTTAATGTGTCAAACTCTGAAAATTCATCAGCCATCTCATCTCCTTGGACATTTTTAATCTCTTCTTGTTCTAACTTTTCATTATCTGAATTTTCTATGTCTATATTATCAAAATCTTCATCAAAATCCAAATCTTTTAAACTTGCTAAACTATTATCTTCTTCTAACTCTTTTTCTAAAATATCATCCAACTCTTTTCCTTGTGCAAAAGAGATATCATCTATATTAGATATTTTTTCATCTAAAACATCATCTTCAATTTCAGTAACCATATCTTTTAGCTCTTCTTCGTCAAAAGATTCATCATCAATTTTTTCTTCATCATTAGCTAAAAGAGCACTTAACTCATCATCAAGTTGATAGTTATCATCATTGCTATAGGCATCTTCAACAATCTCTACAATTGAGTCTTGAATCTGCGAAGCTTCACTATCATCCATTGAGCTTTCTATTCTATGTATTAGATGTTTTGATAATTCTTCAATAGAATCAACAGAGATATCTCCAATACCATGATCAAGTAAATACTCTTGTTCAATCCCATCTTTTGGAGTTAGAAACTTTAATTTTTTATTGATAGAGTTCTTTTTAATGATTTTTGTATCATCAATTAAGTATATATTATTAGGGTTATCTTCAATAGCATTTTTCAACTCATCCAAAGTGTTTAAGTCAATAATATCGCTATTGTCATCTAGTCTTAGTCTAATATTAGAATGAACAAGAATTTCGTGAATCTCTTTCTTGAAATTTTCACTTCCATAAATATATATAATCAAAGAATGACCCTAAAATTATTTTTTTTTAGATTATACCTTTATTTTATATAATTTTTGATAAAATATAATCATTTTAGCGTAAGGTGTAAGATTGAGATTTATATTTGTTGTTTTATTCATGTTTCATTCTTTATATGCTGTAACAATAAAGGATATCTCTAATATTGTTGGAATAAGAGATAACCAGCTTATTGGTTATGGTTTAGTTGTAGGGCTTGCAGGAACAGGTGATAAATCACAATTTACAATGCAAAGTTTACAAAATCTATTAAGAAACTCATATATTAAAATCCCTGCATCATCAATTAAGTCAAAAAATATTGCTGCAGTTATGGTAACCGCAGATTTACCACCATTTGCAAGGCAAGGTGATAAAATAAAAGTCAAAATCTCTGCAATAGGTGATGCAAAGTCTATCGATCATGGGGAACTATTATTAACTCAACTAAAAGCTGTTGATGGTCAAGTTTATGCCTTAGCACAAGGTAGTATTATTGCTGATTCAAAAAATACAACTACAGGCTATATTTATGATGGAGCAACAATAGAAAATGAGGTTGAATACTCACTAAGAGGTGAAGATTCAATTAGACTTAGTTTATTGAAGAATGATGCAAAACAAGCATATCTAGTTGAAAAGAAAATCAATGAATTCTTTGGTCAACCATTGGCAATGGCAACTGATACAAGAACAGTAGAGGTAAAAAAACCATTTGATGTATCTATTGTGAAATTTATCTCAGATGTTCAATCTATACAATTAAGTTCAACTTTTAAAAAGAAAATCATAATCGATATGGGTAGAGAAACTATTGTTGCAGGTGAAGATATCCCAATCGCACCAGTTACTGTTGCAAGAGATAATTTCACAATTAAAATAAGAAAACCTGATGTTGACTTTGATAGTATTGAAAGAGCAAAAGATTTAGGAGATGGTGTTAAATTAGAAAATAAACCTGTTTCTGTTAATTTAGACAATACTCTAATGAGTACTGCTAAACAACCAACGGTTTCAGATCTAGTTAGAGCTATGAAAGTTATGAAACTATCTATGAAAGAGATTATAGATACCCTTAAGATGATGAAAGATATGGGTGCTATTGATGTTGAATTGGAATTAAGAGGATAATATGGCTGAATTTTTAAGTCAAGATGAAATTGATGCGCTCTTAGATATTGCCGAAGCTGGTGAAGAGATAGATGTAACCGCTGAAGAGCAAGTTATATCAAAAGAAAAAAACTACTCTATTTATGATTTCAAAAAACCAAATAGAATCTCCAATGAACAATTTAAAGCATTCTCAACCTTACATGATAAGATGTTAAGAGATTTGATTACAGACCTTTCTGCAATGCTTAGAAAAATAGTTGATATTAAACTTTATTCAATTGAACAGATGACTTATGGGGAGTTTATCCTTTCTATTCCTCAATTAACCTCACTTAATACACTCTCAATCAAACCTTTAGATGGTAGAATTGTAATAGAGTGTAACCCGGGAATTTCACATAAAATTATTGCTGAACTTCTTGGAAGTGGTGCAGTTGCAGCTAGTGATAATCTTGATAGAGAGTTAACAGAGATTGAAGTTAATATCTTTGAACACTTTTATAAGATGTTTATAAAACACCTTTATAGAGCTTGGGATGAAGTTACAACTTTAAATTTTAAAATTGAATCAAGAGATACAAATGCCAATGCAATTCAAATTATCTCTGACCACGAAATTGTTTTATTGGTTGTACTTGAAATTACAATTGATGAGGAGTCTGGATTTTTATCTATTTGTTATCCTATTGCTTATATTGAACAACTATTAAATAAAATTGTTGAGAAAATCTTTAGTGAAGGTAAAAACAAAAAAGCTAGTAGAAAAAAAGATATTACAACATTGATCTCAGGTGCAAGGATGCAAATCGAGGCTATTATGGCAGAAACTGAACTTTCTGTTTCTGATTTACTAAAACTTAAAGAGAATGATATAGTTGTATTTAATAAAAATGCAACCTCTTCTTCATCAAAGGTTTATATCAACAATACTGAGAAGTTTTTAACTGTTTCAGGGATCTCGAACAATAGAAAAGCTGTACAAGTTAAATCAAATCTAGACCATGAAAAACAAGAAACTCTTGAAGCCTTAAGACAAATGAGAGAAGAGAGAATTGTAAAAGCAAAAGAGTCTAATGAAAATATCAAAAGACTTCTTGCCCAAAGAGGAACTAGAAAATAAGTTCTACTCCTCTATACTCCAAGACAGGGTTTCACCTGCATACATAGGAACTACAGTTTCCCCTTTATATTCATAAGATAAAGGAACTACAAAATCTTTTTGAATAAGCTTAATCTCTTTTTTAAGAGGAGAGATGTCATAAATTTTTTGTGCATTTAAACTCACAAAACTATTTAAATTTTCTAAACAATTATTGTCATTAAATAGTTGTGTTAATACTTGTAAAGCAATAGGAGATGTAAAAACTCCAGCAGCACAACCACAACACTCTTTTTTATGTTTTGGATGTGGAGCAGAATCACTACCAAACATCAATTTTGGATGAGCTTTTAATGCTGCATCTAAAAGTGCACTTCTATCTTCTGGTCTTTTTGCAATAGGTTTACAAAAAAGATGTGGATTTAACATACCACCAGCTACATCATCTAAAGTTATAAGTAGATGATGAAGTGTAACAGTTGCATGAAGATTATCATACTTATCTAACAATTCAACTGCATCTTTTGTAGTTATATGCTCCATAATGATTGTTAATTCAGGAAAAGCTGAAGCTATTGATTCATAAATTGGCATAAACTCTTTTTCTCTATCCATTACAAAACCATTTGTTTCACCATGGATACATAAAGGAATTCCAAGCTTACTCATAGATTCTAAAGTTGGTCTTAAAACCTCCACATCCATAGAAGCAACACCTGTTTCAGAATTTGTAGTGATCCCAGCTGGATAAAGTTTTATAGCAATAATCTCATCTTTTATATCAGCTAAAAATTCATAAGAATAATCATTTTGAAAAAATAGTGTCACATAAGGTTCAAAATCATCATCTTTACATGCTTCATTAATTCTTTGCTTATAAGATATTAATGCCTCTTTTGTAGTAATAGGTGGTACTAAATTTGGCATTATCAAAGCACCTGAAAATGTTTTTGAAGTTAATGGACCAACAAGCTTTAACATATCACCATCACGAAGGTGAAGGTGCATATCTAAAGCTTCATTTATAGAAAAAGAAGACATACTAAATTGCGTCCTCGTTCTCTTCTCCTGTTCTAATTCTTACAGTTTTTTCAATTGATGAAACAAAAATTTTACCATCACCAATTTTTCCAGTTTTAGCAGCATTTGTAATAATCTCAATAGTTGAATCTACATCTTCATCAGCTACTACTAATTCAAGTTTGATTTTTGGTAAAAAATCTACAACATATTCAGCACCTCTATATAACTCAGAATGACCTTGTTGTCTACCGTAACCTTTAACATCACAAACTGTCATACCTGTTACACCTGCATTTGTTAAAGCCTCTTTAACATCTTCTAATTTAAATGGTTTAATTACTGCTTCGATTTTTTTCATTAATAATCCTTTTTTTAATTGTTATATTTTAACTAAAATATTTTAAAATAACTCTTTTTTTCCAAACTATTAAAATAGTTTTAGTTTAGAGTCTAAAATGCTCTTTTAAATTCTGGATAAGCTTCAAGCCCACACTCTTCTACATCAAGACCTTGTAGCTCTTCATCTCTTTGAGCTCTCATTGGTACAATTTTATTAATAATATATAATATTACAAATGAAGTTGTAAAAGCAAATATACCAACTACAACCACACCTTTTAACTGTCCTAAAAGAGTAATGTCTGTTCCATTACTTGCAAAAATACCAACTGCTATTGTTCCCCAAATACCATTTAATAAATGTACTGATAAGGCACCAACTGGATCATCAAGTTTCAGTTTATCAAATAAACTTACCCCAAATACAACAATAACTCCACCAATTGAACCAATTAAGATTGGAGTATAAATATCATATAAATCTGGTCCAGCTGTAATTGCTACAAGTCCACCTAAGGCACCATTTAAAATCATAGTGATATCAAGTTTTTTATACATAAAATACATAAAAATACCAACTACAATTGCACCTGCAAGTCCTGCTGTATTTGTATTCATAATTGTTAAAGCAACTGCATCTGCACTCTCTTTACTTGAAATTGATCCTACAGAACCACCATTAAACCCAAACCAACCAATCCATAAAAGAAAGGCACCAAGTGTTACAAGTGGAATATTTGAAGCTGGAATAACTTTTACCCCACCATCTTTTGTATATCTTCCTGATCTTGCTCCAATTACTAAAATTGCAGCTAACAATGCCCATCCACCAGTACTATGAATAACAGTTGAACCAGCTAAGTCATACATATTTAGATCTAAAAAAGTTCCATCTAACATATCTGATCCCCAAGACCAGTTTACAACTATAGGGTAGATTACAGCTGCCATTATTACAGTAAATAGTGCAAGTGGTAAAACCTTTGCTCTTTCACTAACTCCACCAGACATAATATTTATAACTTTTCCAACAAATGCCATTTGAAAAAGAAATGCTGCCCATTTTGACATAGAGTCACTACCAAAATCACCAAATGCAATAGAATATCCTACAAGTAAAAATGCCAAAGATGCCACGGCATAAATCATTGTATTTACCATTAAAACTGCACTTACGTTTTTTGTTCTAACTAGTCCTGCTTCTAGCATAGCAAAACCTGGTACCATAAATATGATTAACGTCATTGCAAATATTGCAAAAAACGTATCAAGTACATAGTTGATTGAGTTTAAATCAGTCATTTTTTGTCCTCACCTTTTGAAATGAGGTCAATTATATATTTTTTTGAAAGTTTTAGATAGTAGTCTTTTGTATATTAAATATACAGTGGATAGTTTTTATATACTTGGGGAAAAAATCTCCCCAAGTGTAAAGCTGTTATTATACCGCTTCAGAACCTCTTTGTTCAGTTCTAATTCTAACAACTTCTTCAACTGGTGTAACGAAAATTTTACCATCTCCGATTTTTCCAGTTTTTGCAGCTTCAACAATCACATTGATTGTTGAATCTACATCATCATCATTTACGATAACTTCAATTTTAATTTTTGCAAGAAAATCTACAACATACTCAGCACCTCTATATAACTCAGAGTGACCTTGTTGTCTTCCGTATCCTTTTACATCAGATACAGTCATACCTGCGATTCCGTTTTCTACTAGAGCCTCTTTTACATCTTCAAGTTTAAAAGGCTTGATAATTGCTTCTATCTTTTTCATAATTAAATCCTATTCTATTTATTAAGCTTTTTTGAACTCTGGATAACACTCTAATCCTGTTTCATGAATGTCAAGACCATTAATCTCAGTCTCTTCATCAACTCTTAATCCCATAACTAAGTCTAAAATTTTCCATACAATGAAAGAAACGATAAATACGAACGCACCAATTACAACAATACCTTTTAATTGAGCTAAGATTGTAACATCTGGATTGAAAATACCTACTGCTAATGTTCCCCAGATACCTGCTACTAAGTGAACTGATAATGCACCAACAGGATCATCAATTTTTAACTTATCAAAGAACGGAACAGCGAATACAACTAATGCACCACCAACAAGACCTTCAATAAATGCAACTAACATACCTAAGTCTGGACCAGCTGTACAAGATACAAGACCAGCTAAAGCACCATTTAATACCATAGTTAAATCAACTTTTTTGTATAGAAGTTGAGTTAATAATGCAGCCATAACAGCACCTGCTGCAGCAGCCATATTTGTATCAGCAACAACTAAAGCAATTCCATCGATATCAGCTTTTGAACCTAATGCTAATTGAGAACCACCATTAAATCCAAACCATCCCATCCATAGAATGAATGTACCAAGAGTTGCTAATGTTAAGTTTGAACCAGGAATTGGCTTAACTTTACCTTCTTTAGTATATTTACCTTTTCTAGCTCCTAGAATAAGTACACCAGCTAAAGCAGCCCATCCACCAACAGAGTGAACAATTGTTGAACCAGCAAAGTCAGAGAAACCAGCGATAACTCCACCTAACTCAGTTCCACCCCAAGTCCAGTGACCTTGAATTGGATAAATAACACCACTTAATACAACTACGAAGATTAAGAATGGCCATAATTTCATTCTTTCTGCGATTGTACCTGAAATAACAGATGCTGCTGTTGCAACGAACATAACTTGGAAGAAGAAGTCAGATGCTGCTGGATAACCTGCATCAGCACCATTTTCCATACTAATTGTTGAGAAACTTCCAATAAATGAAGATCCATCTCCATACATTAAGTTGTATCCAATAAAGTAATACATAATACAAGAGATTGCAAATAGTGCAATATTCTTTGTTAATACCGTAGCATTATTTTTTGATCTTGTAAGACCAGACTCAAGCATAGCAAACCCAGCTGCCATCCACATAACTAAAACACCTGAAAATACAAATAGAAAACCATCTAGTATGTATTTTAAGTCAGTAAAATTTTCCATATTTTTCCTTTACAAAAATGTTATGTTGGAATTCTAACAAATTTAAAAAGTAAATATTCATTTCAGCTGTATATTAAATATACAAAAATAAAAATCATATTTATAATTATCTAGGTTTCAAACCCTATAGGATGGTGCTTTTGAAAGAAAAAATTTTTTATATATTTTTTTTCACTTTTTTAAATAAATGTCCAATTTTTTATTTTTTAAATCATTGTATAATATTTAAACATAATATTTAAACAACTGTATGATATAATAGTCATTTATTAGGAGAAATAAATGAAAGAGTATTTAGAGGTCTATTTTCAAAATCAAGATAAAATTGAAGACTTTGTACAAGAGAGTTTACTAAATCTTGGGGAGATAAAAAGACTAAGAGAGACTAATTTCAAGGATGTATTTGAACTATTTCCTTCATTAGAATTAGTATATATTATCAACAAAGATACAAAACTACAAATATCACCAAACTTTTATAGAAACAATAATGTTGATAAAAAAGCACAAAATAAAACAAGAGAATACTTACTTGCAAAACTACACTTCAAAGAAAACTCTAAAGCAGCATTTAGTTCACCATATATAAGTAATGCCACAAGAAACAACTGTATAACGGTTTCTATTAAAGAGGGAAATTATATTATATTTTTTGATTTAAAACTAGAAACTTTATTAGAAAGATTAAATTTAATAGAACTACATAAACCTTTTCATACATTAACAAAATCATTTTATTCAATAGCTGGTTATTCAATGGCTTTATTGGCAATATTTATAGTTTTTTATTCACTTTTTGATTTTATTAACTCATTTTTAATAAAAGGTATTTTTGATTTAGATACTGTTTTTAAACCTATAATTGCCCTTACCTTAGGGGTTGCCATCTTTGACTTGGCAAAAACAATTTTGGAACAAGAGGTTTATTTTAAAAGTTACTCAAAAACCTCAAAAGTTGAAACTAAAATGATAACAAAATTTTTAATCTCAATTATTATTGCCCTTTCTATTGAAGGACTTATGGTTGTATTTAAAATAGCAATTCATGATTATGATAAGATGATAAATGCTTTATATTTAATCACAGGAATCTCATTGATTCTTATAGCTTTATCGATATTTATCTATCTAAACAAAAAAGAAAAAGAAATATAGTATAATAAAGAAGGTATTAAATGGAAGATTATATAGCAATTTCAAAAAATTCAAAAGAGATATTAAATTCAGCGCACTTGTTGCAAAGTGTACAGGTAAATGCACTGATTTCAGGAGAACCTGGAGTTGGTAAAAAATCGTTGTCTCAATATATTGTGCCAAAAGCCCCAGTTTTTAAAGCAAAAAATCTACAACAAGATATTACAGATGGGATTATAAATCTACAAAATTGCTCAATTATTATAGATAAAATTGAAAATATCACCAATGTAGATCTTCTTACAACTTGGATTAATGAAAACAATATAAGAGTTATTGCAACAACTTTAAAAGATGATTTAAATGTCAAATTAGCAGAAATTTTCTCTATTACAATTGAACTACCACCTTTAAGAGATAGAGATGAAGATGTAAAAGCTTTAACTGATAAGTTCTCGAAAGAAGCAAGTTATACTTTAGATTTAGATAGAGTTGTTCCTTCTAAACTAATGATAAATATCTCTAACAATGCGCACAGCTTAAGAAAATCTATATATTTCTCATACCTTTTTGAAACGATTGGTGAAGATGAGATTTTAATGTTTATGGAAAACTATATGTATGCAAATATGCAAGGGGAAAACTCATATAAAGACTTTTTATATCTGCTTGAGGTTCCACTTTTAAAAGCTGCAACTAAAAAATATAAATCACAAGTGCAGATGGCCAAACATTTAGGATTAAACAGAATCACTCTTCGAAAAAAACTTGATATTCATAAGGAACTATTGAATGAGTGAACTTAATATCCTCATTGAGGATTTGATTTCAAACAATGCAAAAGATTTTGAAATTTCTAAGGTTTTTAAAAAATATTTTAAAGACTACCTATCTTCTATAGGAACCACCGTAGAGAGTACTGGTGGAAAAGATTTTTTTGTAAAACATACAAAAGAGACTGACAAATTTATTATCCTACTATATAAATATATGTTAAGAAAACACTTTGGTGATTATCAACCAATGAGTACTTCTGTACCTATTACACTTATTGCCCTTGGAAGTTATGGGCGAGAGCAGCTTTGTATCTACTCTGATGTTGATTTAATGATTCTTTATCAAGATATAAAAGGTTACAACCTAAAAGCTATTATGGAAGAGTTAATAACTCTTGCATGGGATTGTGGCTTAAAACTTGGATCAAGAGTTCATGAGATCAACGAAGTTGAATATTCTGTAAAAGAGGATATAACAATAAAAAGTTCGATTTTAGAATCTCGTATGATTTATGGCTCAAGACATCTATGGTATGGATATCAAAATGTCCTAAGAAAAATCAGAAAAACGGGTCAAAAAGAGTTTGTTTTTGACAAACTTGAAGAGCATAAACAAAGACTTTTAAAATACCCTCTTAAAATGGAACCAAATATAAAAGATGGTTATGGTGGGATGAGAGAAGCAAATATGATATTCTGGATGGCAACAGTTATTTATGGAGTTTCTGATGTAAAACAGCTAATTGATAGAGAGTTTACTGAAGATGAATACAAAAAATACAGAACTGCCTTAGAGTATATTTTTCAAGTAAGAAGTGCCCTACACTATATAGCAAAGAAAAAATTAGACGTAGTAAACTTTGATGTTTTACCAGAACTTAGTTCAAAACTTGGCTTTGAGCACAAACCAAGAATGACAAAAGAGAGACAATGTATGGGGAAGATTTTAGAATCTTTACATAGAGTACACTTCTTCTCAACGATAATGGTGAAAAAATTCACAAGACAAATAATTGCCAATAGAGAAAATCTACTTGAGGTTAAAAAATATAGATATAAAAAGGATCTATATATAATTGATGGAAAACTTTTTTGTTCCTTTCATAAAAAACCAAAAACATTAATAGAATTACTTGAAGAGTTGATTGAGTTACCAAATGAGATAAAATATTTTGATAGATCATATATCCACTATGCAAGTCAAACTATCCTTCCAAGTAAACTTACAAAAGATATAAAAAAGGTTATAAAAACTCTACTTTATAAAGAGAATCTATACCCAATAATAAAACTAATTTATAATGCAAGATTATTTCAATCTGTTTTACCAATTGCAAAAAAGATAGTAAACCAACCACAATTTGATGGTTATCATCAACACCCTGTAGATGTACACTCTATTAAAACTTTAAAAAAGCTACAAGAGATTAAAGATCCTTATGTAGAAGAGATTTATAATAGTTTAGAAGAGAAAGAAAGAGCCTTAGTAAGGCTTGTGTCTTTATTACACGATGTGGGTAAAGGTAGAGTCAATGACCACCACTTATCAGGGGAAAAACTATTTAAAAACCTAACTACTTCCTTGGATTTTGAACATAGTCATATTCAATTAGGAGCCTTGCTTGTAAGATACCACAATATGATGAGTAAAGTTGCTTCAAATGAAGATATCTATTCGGAAAAAGTTATTTTAGCGTTTACTGCATTGTTAAAATCTAAACTTGCTTTAAAGATGTTATATGTAGTTACCTATGCAGATATTTCAGCTGTGGGAGATTCAGTTTATAAAAGCTCAACTGCTTCACTTATGAGACAATTATATCTACAATCCTTACCAGCATTTGAAAATACAAGTCTTTTAAATGAGAACTCTAGAAGAATTGCAAAAATGAATACAATTAAAAAATCTAAGCAGTTCAAAGAATTAACTGGTATTATGAAGAAAAAAATCCAATATATTGCCTCAAATCAAATCTTTTTACAAAAGAAAGCAAAAGATATTTTAGATATTGCAACAAAAGCCAATGAGATAACAACATATGATTATGAGGTTAAAAATGAACCTACCTTAATCATTAGGATTATTAGAAAACAACCTTTAAATTTAGGTTTTTTATTAGGTAAACTAGAGTTTTTAAATATCTCAACAATGAATATTTTTAAACTTTACGATGATAAAAAGTTTTTTGAGATCAAGTTCTCTGAAGCTGTTGATGAAGATGATTTATTGCAAATTTCATATATCATTGATCACTCTTTTGATATGGAGAAAAAAGCTAACTTAAAAAAACCTATTATAAAAAAAGAGAATGTATCAATTGATTGTAACCACACAACATACTTAGCCTCTATGCAAGTAACTGCAAAAGATCAAAAGGGATTATTTGCATATATTGCACAAATCTTTGATGATTTTAGTATCGAAATAGAAAGTGCTAAAGTTGGTTCAATAAAAGGGATGGCCAAAGATCTATTCTTGATTGAAAAAAATGGAAGATTTTGTAGTAAACAAGATGAGATTTTAAACGCTTTATGTACAGATGAGTAGTAAACTCATCTGTTAAGCTAAAGCTAGTTTTTTTGCCTTTGCAAAATCTTTTTTTCCACTTCCTAGTTTTGGAATCTCATCCACAACTTTATATACACTTGGAATCATAAGATTGGAATCAAAACTCTCTTTTATTTTTCTTTTTAAAACCTCTAACTCCTCAGAAGTTATATGTGAAATAAGTAAGACTACTTTTTCACCCTTTTTCTCATCACTTAAAGAGGTAGCAATAAACTCAACCTCATCATCACTTATCAATCTTTCGATTTTTTGTTCAATTGCTCCAAGGCTAACCATCTCTCCACCAAGTTTTGCAAACCTTGAGAATCTATCTACAATCGTCAAAAAACCATCCTCATCAACTCTTCCTTTATCCCCAGTTATATAATAGGTTTCACCATCTAAATTGATAAGTACCTCTTTTGTTTTTTTCTCATCTTTTAGATAACCTTTCATAACTTGTACCCCACAAATAAGTATCATACCCTCCTCATTTGTTGGTAACTCTTCAAAGGTTTCAGGGGCAACAATTTTAAATTTTGTTCCAGGGATTGGCATACCAACCGTTCCAACTTTTCCACCTATTTGAACAGTTCCATCTGGGGCTTTGACCAAGGGAAGGTTACACGAAGCTACAGGAGTTGTTTCAGTTACCCCATACCCTTCTAATATCTGTTTATCAAATTTTTTTTCAAACTCATCTCTTACTTTTTGAGATAGTTTTTCAGCTCCTGCAACAACCAATCTTAAACTCTTAAACATCTCTTTTTTTAGCTTTGGATTTTTACTATACAACCTAAAAAAAGTAGAAGTTCCTAACATAATAGTAGCTTTGTATTTTTCCACTAATTTTCCTATTGCATATCCATCTGTTGGATCTGGATGACTTACACATCTAATCCCTTCAATTAAAGGCATAAATAAAGTTACAACAGTACCAAAAGCATGGAAAAAAGGTAAGGAACCAACAAATGTATCTTCATCATCTACATTTATTATTGCAGCTATTTGTTGACAATTCCCAATTATATTTTTATGAGTTAACTCTATACCTTTTGGTATCCCCTCACTACCACTACTAAACATAATAGATGCCATTGAGTTTTTATCTTGTTTATTTATATGTAAACTTTTTAAAATAAAACTTGGAAGTAAAACTACACTTAAAAGTGTTACTAAACCTTTTGGTTTTGAAACCTCTTGTTTTAAATCCTCCACATATAACACTTCACATAAAGCTAAAACCTCATCTATTTGTATCCCTTTCTCTTTTAATTTTTCAATAAACTTCTTAGAGGCAATAATTGTTTTTATCTCTGCTTTATTTACACTCCCTTTTAAAGCTTCAATTGAAGCTGTGAAATTTAAGTTTACAACTGTTTTTCCTAACATCAAAACAGAAGTATTAAAAAAGGCTCCCCCTGCACTAGAGGGAAATAACAATCCAATATTTTCCCCTTTTATCTTAGGTTTTAATATATTTTTAAAAAGTATAGAGGCAGTTAGAAACTTATATCCAGATAACTCAACACCTGTAGTATCTGCAAATATCAAATCTCTTTTTACCTGCTTTAATCTATCAAAGATTAATTCAGGTATTGTTTGCATATTTTCTGTATGAGTTCTCCATGATACTGTTGATAAAGTTTTTACAGCTTTTTTAATTGTAACAGCGTTTGCATTTTGTTTTTTTATTGGTTTAGAAAAAGAGATTGTTACACTATTTGTTCTTTTACTTTTTTTGTATTTTTGATTTGCCCTACTAAACATTGACTCCCATAAACCTCTAATATAAAAAGCAATAACAGGCACCTCTGTTTTTGTTTGTTGTAAAATTAATTCAAAACCTCTTTTAAACTCACCTAAATGTCCATTTCTTGTTATACTACCTTCTGGAAAAAGAACTACTACATTTCCTCCATCTAACTCTTTTGCAATTGTTTTTATGGTTTGTTTACTTGAACTATTTGAAATAGGAATCGCTTTAAAAAGTCTCAATACCCAATTTAGATACCATTTTTCATAAATGGGTTTATGCATAACAAACTTGATTTGCCTTGGACTACTCATTAAGACAACAGCCCAATCTATCCATGATACATGATTTCCTAAAAGTAATACTCCACCACTAGAGGGGATGCTTTTTATCCCATTCACCTCTAAGTCATACCTTAATCCCACCACTAGCTTCATAAAAAGTAAAATCAGCGATTGGGGTAATCTAAAGATTGTATATACCATCCCAACTATTGTTATAATAAGGATCAAATAGATTGTATTTAGAGGGTCAAGATTATTTAACGATACAAAAGTTGTAATACTTAACATCAAAAACATAGCCAAAGAGTGAAACCAATTATTCCCAGCTAAGATTGTTCCTAAATTTTTTCTCTTTGCATTGAATTGTATTAGTGCATTTAAAGGAACGACAAAAAGTCCACCAAAGATACCAAAAACTAAAAAAGTTAGTCCCAAAAATAAAGCACTTGACATCTGAGTAGATAGATATATCATAACTGCTATACCAATTGCTGCAAAAGGGATTGTTCCAACTTCAATGTAGTGTTTTGAGATTTTTGAATAGATAATTGAACCAATAGCAATACCAATCCCAGAAGCTGCAATTACACCATTTATCACAAAAACATCTGTGATATCTAGATACTGCTTGGCAAAAGATGGGAATACAGCCATTAAACCTTGTGAAATTCCCCAAAATACTGATAATCCTACAACTGATAAAAAGATAACATTGTTTGAAAAAATAGTTTGAATATTTTTTCTTAATAGTTTCCCTTGAAGTAGCTCTCTTCTATTAAGTTGTAAAGAGCTATTTTTAATATCGCTTGTTCTCAATTTTTTTAATATAAATAAAGAGATAATCATCTCTAAAAATGCAACTGGCAAAATATAAAAAGTTAAAGGTAAAATTGCATCTAATAACTGCTCTTTTGTGCTTAATAATTCTAGATTATTAGTATTATAAAAAGATTCAAAAACAAAAGAACCACTTGCAATAGAAAACAAAATTGCGATAATTGATACAGCTTGTAAACTTGAATTTCCTTTTGCAAGATTGTTTTTACCCCAAATATCTATGATAATCCCAAACTTAGCAGGGGAATATATAGCACTTTGTACTGCTAAAAGTACAAGGTTTGCCATTGCTAGATAAAAGTTTCCACTAAGATAAGAAAATACCATCAAAATAGATAAAGTAAAAGAGGATATTGCCCCATAGATTAAAATATCTTTTTTATTATACTTATCTGATAGATATCCACTAAGAGTAAAAAGAAGTAAAAAAGGGATCAAAATCAAGGCATTTATTATAGATATCCAAACAACTTGTTCACTTCCATCAAACACCTTAAAAGCAATATTTTGCAAAAGTACCTTATGGGCAACATCAACAATTACATTACAAAAAACAACAAATAAAAATGAGGTTTTTATTAGGAATAGATTTGTTTTCAAGCCTTCCATTATGACTCCTTTTTAAACTCAATAATAGTATGTCTATTGAAAATATATGGTTTAAAAGAGTTTAAAATATCTAAAACCAAAATTTCTGGAAGGTGCCCTGTGTCTTCTAAAACTTTTGTACTAAGTTCCCTTTCTAGCTTTGCTAATTTTTTACTTGTAGTTACATATTCACCTATAAGTTTTGTAGAGATATCGTATTTTCTAAGCTCTTCATAGGTTTTTAAAACTTCTATCTCTGTTTTAAAATATATCTCTTTATCATCTAAAAGATCTAAAGTGATTGCCTCTTTTAAAAGCTCTTGGTCTAAATCTTTTTTTGAAATGGGGTTTTTTATCTCACGCGAAAGCATCATAATTGATTGTAAAATAAGTTCAGCTCTATCATTAAAATCTATTGCATAATAATCAAATAGCTCTTTTATATAATCGATTGAAAAATTTAAATTATCTTTGAAGTATTTGATAAGATTTATAACTGTGATAGTAATTTCTGGATAATACTTCATATTTTTTGAAGTATTTACTGTATTTGGAAGCAAACCTTTTTTGTGATAAAAGGCTATTGTATGGTTACTAAGCTCAACTTGCTCTACAAGTTCACTCATTTTATAATAGTTTTTTCCATCTATATTTTTCATAATCAACTCCTGAAAAGTAAAGAGTTTGACTCTTTACTTTTGAAATTATAGATGATTTTCTTATAAAAGTCAAGAGTACAACTCTTTACTTTTTAGTTTGTAACTATTTTGTAATTAAAAAAGTTCTTGAATCTCTTGTGCAGTTAAAACTTTTCCTGTTGATTTAACTTCCCCATTTATAACCAATCCAGGAGTACTCATAACCCCATACTCCATTATTTTTATTGGATCATCAACTTTTTCCACTTGTGCAAAAATTTTTGCATTTGATATTGCTGTTTTTACATTATTTGTTAATGTCTCACACTTTGAACAACCTGTTCCTAAAACCTCAATTTTCATAAACTTTTCTCCCTTATTTATAATATTGCATTAAAGATATAGCCTATTAATATAATACCTGTTCCAACTATTATAAAAAATAAAGCTATCAATTTTGTATGTAATAATCTTTTTAAAATCATCGCCTCTGGCAAACTCAAAGCTGTAACTGCCATCATAAAAGATAAAGCACTTCCTAGTAACATCCCTTTTGAAGTTAAAACCTCAACAAGTGGCATAACCCCTGCTGCACTTGAATACATAGGAATACCCAAAACAACTGCAAGGGGAACTGTATACCAAGCATCACCACCTGTATACTTTACAATAAAATCTGTTGGGATATATCCGTGAATAAAAGCACCAACTCCAACTCCAAGTATCACATATATATAGATTTTTTTAAAGATATCAAGAGTATAATCCCAGGCTTCTTTTACTCTTTGTTTCTTATCAAGTTCAATTTTTGGATTTTCACAACACCCATCCATTGGTTTTATATCTAATAATATATATTTTTCCATATTTAATCTTCCAATTATAAACCCACCAATTATGGCAACAATCAGACCAAAACCTATATAAATAGCAGTGATTTTCCAACCAAAAAGCCCAAATAACATAGCTATTGCTATTTCATTATTTAGTGGCGCTGAGATTAAAAAGGAAAAAGTAACACCAACAGGAATCCTTGCTTGTAAAAAACCTAAAAATAGTGGAATGGCACTACAAGTACAAAAAGGAGTAATAATACCAAATAATGAAGCTAAAATATTTCCAGTAAACTCCGATTTACCTTGTAGATATGCTCTTACTTTTTCCACATTAAACCATGTTCTTAAGTATGAGACTGCAAATATAATAGTTATCAATAATATAAAAATCTTAACAGTATCATAAATAAAAAAATGCAAAGCATTTGTAAGGTGTGACTCTTTATCCATACCCAATAGGGTATAGATTAAAAAGTCTACAAATTTTTCCCAAGGAGTAAACATCTTATAATCCTAACTCTTCTTTTACCTTTGGAAGTAGTATTGTCTCAATCTCTTTAAATGTGTCTTCAAAGGCACTAAAATCTTTCCCATCTGGGTCTTCAAATCCCACATGGATAACTTTTGTAACTTTAGGAAAAACTGGACAAGTTTCATTTGCATGATCACAAACTGTAACTACCAAATCATACTCATTGTTTATCACTTTATCAATAGTTTTACTATGGTATTCCTCTTTCCAAATCCCTTTCTCTTCTAAAAGTTTTTTTGCATTTGAATTAACTCTTCCACTAGCTTTTACCCCTGAACTATCACTTTGAACACCATCTAATTTTGCATTTATAAGAGCTTCTGCGATAATACTTCTGCAAGAGTTTCCTGTACATAAAATCAATACTTTTTTTTCCATTACTTTTCCTTTAGATTAATGTTAATAAAACTACAAATAACACAGGTGGTGTTACTATAAGTCCAAATTTACTATACTGCCAAAAACCAATCTTTACACCCTTTTGTGATAAAACATGAAGCCAAAGAAGTGTAGCTAAACTACCAAATGGTGTCATTTTAGGGCCTAGATTACACCCAATGATATTTGCATATGCTAATGCCTCATTTGGGATATCTTGTAAGGCTATATCCATTACCATAACTGTTGGCATATTGTTCATAACTGCACTTAAAATTGCAGAGATAAATCCAGTACCAATAATTGCTACAGCATCCCCTCTTTGAACTAAGTCATTTAAAATAACAGTTAGATAATCAGTAAGTCCTGCATTTTTTAATCCGTATACAACAATATAAAGCCCTATACTAAACCAAACAACTTGCCATGGTGCAGTTTTAATAGTAAGCCAAGCCTTTGCACTTTTATAATAACTTGCAATTGCTAAGAAAAGAAGTCCTCCACCTAAAGCAAATACTGATATTGGTAAATCAAAAGCATCACCAATAAAATAAGCTACTAAAAGTAAAGCAAGGAAAAACCAAGAGAATTTAAATAGTGTTTTATTTTTTAAAACCTCATCGGGATTTTTAAGAAGCGAGATATCCACCTCTTTTGGGATATCCTTTCTTAAAACTATCCATAATACTAAAATAGAGATAATAGTACTAACCACATAAGGGATAAACATATTTGATAAATATTGCATAAAACCTATATCAAAATAGTTTGCAGTTACGATATTTGTTAAGTTTGAAAAAACAAAAGGTAAAGAGGCACTATCACTTATAAAACCACCTGCAAGTAAAAAGGCTAAAATTGTTTTTGCATTTAGTTTTAAAATTCTCATTTTTGCCAATAAAATTGGTGTCAAGATAAGTGCAGCCCCATCGTTTGCAAAAAGAGCTGATACAAAAGAGCCTAAAATAAGTGCATAAACAAACATCAAATGTCCATTACCACGTGATAGTTTTGCCATTTTTATTGCACACCACTCAAAAAAACCTATCTCATCTAAAACCATAGAAAGGATTATTATCCCAATAAATGCCAATGTTGCATCCCAAACTATATTTGTAACAATTAACACGTCTTCAAAACTCACAACCCCTAAAACCAAAGCAACTATTGCACCAATAACTGCTGTAGTTCCTATTTGTAGATTTTTAGGTTGCCAAATCACAAATATCAAAGTAATTAAAAAAATACCACCTGCTAAAAACATTTCTCTCCTTTAATTCAATACATCAAGATATGTTGATGTATTATCTAAAAAAAAGAGTAACAAAACAGTTACTCTTCCATCATCTCCTCAACCTCTGGTTTTAAAGTGTAGATAAAAGTATCAACTTCAATCTCATCATACCTCTCAACCGTTACAGGAGTTCTAACAAACTCTCCACCCTCAAACTCATCTAAATAATCCCAATGATTAATTAAATTAGTTGAATAAAACAAAAACCCATGAACAGTATCATCTCCACCATCAAGTTTTATACCTGGATAACCCATAGTTGCACTCCATCCTGCATCTATTAGTTTACCTTTTACTGTTGCTGGAACAAATTTCCCAACTACATTCTCTAAAATATGAGCATTGGGACAATTTGGCATCAATGTCCCATAAACAAAAAGTGTTTCTTTCATTTTGTTTCACAAACCTTTATCAATTTTGGTAATTCAATATCCAAGGTCATAATCTCTTTTATAGATGATTGTCTAAACTCATCAAGGGGAGTTCTAATAGAATAATAAGCCCATCGACCTACCCTATCAACTCTTAAAAAGCCTGCTTCTTTTAAAATCTTTAGGTGTCTTGATAGTCTTGACTGTATCATATCAAAAGAGTTTTCTAAATCACATACGCAACATTTTCCATGGATATTTATAAACTTTAGAATTTTAACTCTTGTTTCATCATTTAACGCTGAAACAGATTTTAGAAAAATATCCATCTTGTGAAACTCCTTTTGATTTTTATAATCTTAGCAAGTTTAATCTTATATATCAAGATATGTTGATATATAAGATTATGAAATTTTGTTATAATCTACTTTTTAAAGGATCATTTATGGGTAAAATAACTGAGAAATTGTCAGAAAAAGATATAGAGTTTATAAATAAACAAAAAATGTTTTTTATAGCAACGGCACCAAAAGAGGGAAAAATAAACCTATCTCCAAAGGGTTTAGATGGTACATTTAAAATTATAAATGAGAATAAAATCCTTCTTCTAAACTATTATGGAAGTGGAAATGAAACTGCAACTCATCTTCTTGAAGATGATAGAATCACAATAATGTTTTGTGCCTTTGAGGGAAAACCAAATATCCTAAGACTTTATTGTAAAGCTAAAGCAATTCAAGAGAAAGATTCAAATTGGGATGAGTATGTTTCATCTTTTGAAAATACAAATGGTGCAAGACAGGTATTTGATATAACAATTGAAAATGTAAACAACTCTTGTGGGATGGGTGTACCACTTTATGATTATGTTCAACAAAGAGATGAACTAAGTGATATCTATAAAAACACCTCAAAAGAGGATCAAATAAAATATATGAAAAAAAAGAATCAGATTAGCTTTGATGGGAAACCAACAAAGCTTTTTGAAGAGTAAAGTTAGAGTTTAAACTCTAACTTTTTAGATATCTGCTTTAATCTTTTCTACTAAAGATTCAACTGTAAATCCAAACTCTTTGAATAGATCTCCAGCTGGTCCTGAAGCTCCAAAGGTATCCATACCATAAACTTCATCTGCAAATTTATAATACTCCATACCTCTTGCTGCTTCTATTGCAAATACTTTTGTATTTGGGTCAATAATTGAATCAATATACTCTTTATCTTGCTCTATTAATAGGTCAAAACAAGGAACTGAAACGATGTTTGCATTGATACCCTCTTTTGCTAACTCACAAGATGTTTGAAGTGCAAGCATAACTTCACTTCCTGAAGCCATTAGTGTAACTGTAGCATTATCTCTTTTCTTAAGAAGATATCCACCATTTGCAACTGTCCCAATCTCTCTTTCATCTTTTAATACTTCTAAACCTTGTCTTGAACAAACAAATGCAGTTGGAGCTTTCATTTTTAAAGCAACTTTCCAAGACTCAATATTTTCACTTGCATCAGCTGGTCTAAATGTATAGAAGTTTGGTAATGCTCTAAATTGAGATAGGTGTTCAATTGGTTGGTGAGTTGGACCATCTTCACCTACACCAATAGAGTCATGTGTCCAAATAAAGTGTTGTGGAATACTCGCAAGCGCTGCTATTCTTGCACTTGGTTTTAAGTAATCTGAAAATACAAAGAATGTTGCAGAGAATACTTTAAATAATCCATAAAGATTCATTGCATTTGTCATTGCTGCCATTGCATGTTCTTTAATACCAAAGTGGATATTTCTTCCATTTGGAAAATCTCCCATCCCTTTTAATTCTGTTTTATTTGATGGAGCAAGGTCTGCAGAACCACCTATAAATCCAGGAACAGCTTGTGCAATTGCATTTAAGATTTTATGGTTTGATTCTCTTGTAGCAACTTTTGCTCCAACTTCAAACTCTGGATAAACAATAGAATCAAAATCTGGGTTTTTGAATTTTTCTATTTTTGCTTTTGTCTCTTGGCTTAAAGAAGATTCCCATGCATTTTCAGCTTCAACACCTTTGATAAGTTTGTCAAAAGCACCTTTTATATCATAAGGAACTACAAAAGTTTCATCTGGATTAAATCCAGCTTTCTCTTTTGAAGCTTTAATCTCATCATCTCCTAATGGAGCTCCATGTGTATGGTGGCTTCCTTCTAATGTAGCAGCACCTTTTCCAATAGCAGTTGTAGCTATGATTAATACAGGTTTGTCACTTTTCTTTGCAGTAACAATTGCTTTATCAATTTGATCAAAGTTATGTCCATCTATCTCTAATACCTCAAAATTAATCGCTTGAAATCTTTTTTTAACATTTTCACTCCAAGCAATAGAAGTATCACCTTCAATAGTAATAGAGTTTGAATCATAAATCACTACTAAGTTATCTAAACCTAGGTGTCCAGCAGTTGCACACGCTTCGTATGAGATCCCCTCTTGTAAATCTCCATCACCACATAAACAATACACACTGTGATTGATTACATCTTTTCCTAATTCATTTTGAGCATATTTTGATGCCATTGCAAAACCAACTGCATTTGCAATCCCTTGTCCTAAAGGACCAGTTGTAATCTCTACACCATGAGTATGACCATATTCAGGGTGTCCTGGAGTCTTTGAGTTAAATTGTCTAAAGTTTTTCATATCACTTAAACTAACATCAAATCCCCATAGGTGTAAAAGAGAATATACTAAACCAGTTGCGTGACCACCAGAGAATACTAATCTATCTCTATTTAACCATTGATCGTTTGCTGGGTTTAAGTTTAAATGAGCACTTAATACTGTAGCAATATCTGCCATCCCCATTGGTGCACCTGGGTGTCCTGAGTTAGCTTTTTGTACCATATCAGCCGCTAAGAATCTAATCGTATCTGCTTGCTTTTGAAGTAATTGTTTTGACATAATTATCCTAAGTTTAGAAGTTTATTTTATTAATTTTTTGCGATTATAACTAAAAGTAGTTAAAGAGTTTTTAAAGTGAATTTTTCCTAAGAGAAAAGGTTTTTCCTTTTCTCTTAAATATCTGGGTCTATTGAAACATCTTCATCAATTAAAACTTTAATATTTGAGTTTCCAGAGGCATCTGTTCCTTGATAAACATTAAATACATCTCCATCTATTTCTGTTTTACCAGCATTTGTCCAATTAGAAGCTCCACCCTCTAAAGATACAGTGTCTTCACTATCTCCAAAGATTTTTAGCTCCTCTAAAATATCATTTGTATCATCATCAATTGTGATAATATCATCTAGATCAATATTTAAAGTATTTGCTTTACCATCAGTCATATCAACACCATCAACTGCAGTTGTAGAATGGTTTGCCAATACTGGTGTTAAATCGATTGTATCACTATCATCTAAATCAACTACATTTTCACTATTTGTTGGTGTAACATCAACTTTTATTGTTAAATCAAATGAAGTTTCATCCCCATTTGAATCTTTTGCTTTAACTTCAAATAGCTCTTGTGTATCATTTGCAAAATCTGATGATTTAGCTGTATAGATATATGTTCCATCATCAAAATCAAAAGATAAAGTTGCACCCTCAGCTGTAGTTACATTTGTGAAACTACTTGTGTAGATTGTTCCATCAACCTCTACAGATACAATCTCACCTTGACCATCATTTCCAAAGTCGATATTATTTGATACATCTCCTGTTACAGAAGCTGTAACTGTACCTTGAAGAACATTTCCTAAGGTAGAATCCTCTTGAACCATAATAACATCATCACCAGGTTGTACTTGTACAACTTTTAATGGGTTCTCTTTTGCTCCACTTCCAACACCTATTACATTTAAAATATCAACATTATTATCTACAAAGGTATCCCATGCTTTTATCGTAGATGAGTTATCATCATTTGTATAATAAGTGTTTCTATTTGGTTCACCATCAGATAAGAAATATGAAACTGTAGTATCTGCATCATGTCCTGTGAAATCAATAGTCATTGTTTCTGTTAAACCATCATGGTAGTCTGTATTAAATGTAGTCAATCCATTAATTGACTCTCCATTACATTTTATATATCCACTTGATGTCATAGTTAAACTATTTAAGAATGAAATTGCATCGGTTGTATTCATCCATCCAAAGTTTTTTGCCCCAGAGTTAAATAGTGTCAGGTTAACTTCTGTTTCACCATTTGCTGCATATGCTTGGATAGTTGAGATTATAGAAGCTTTTGCAATCTCAAATCTTGTTGTATATCCACCATTTCCATCACTTACAACTCCACCATATTGGCTTGCTGACATAGAACCTGAAACATCAAGTGTAAATAATAGATTTGTTGTTGAGTTACCAAACTCTAAGGTGTTTGTTTCATCATAAGAGTAAGGTACTGCATCACTGTCCGTATCTACTTCGAAGTTTTGATTATTTGTATTCTCATTTGTTTCTGTTGCTGTTGCTTTAATCTCTAAATCGAAATCTTCAGTTCCAACTGGAACTGTCATTTTTACACTGTCACTTATTGATTTTACATCACTGTAATCAGATACAGTAACATTCCAAACTCCATTACCAACTTCTACAAAACTAGTTGAGTTAAATGTTGCCCCTTCAGGAACACCACTAATTTGAACTGTTAAGGTTTCACTTCCATCTAAATCATTTAATGCAGCACTTATATCAACACTATATTCATACCCTGTTACAGTTGTAGTTGAATCACAATTAATACCTGAACCATCTCCAAATGCTATACCTTCAATATTATTAAAAGTTAATACTTTTCCTGTATCTTTATCTACAAGATGTCCATCAAGGTTGTCATGGAAATGGATATCACTAAAATAGTAACTTGATGCTGGTTTACTTAAATAAAGGATATCAATACCTGAATCCCCATTTATAGCTGGTTGATTATCACCAATATTACCAAATATAGCTATAAGGTCATTTCCATCCCCTGCATTTACATTTGAACCACCTTGCATCTCACCTTTTACAATAATCACATCATTTGATGAAGTACCTTTTACATTTCCATTTTGTATCAAATTACCCTCAAATATCATCTTATTTGAAGTCATGTTATAAGTATTATTTATTGTGTCTGTAACCACTGTAGCAGTTGATAAATCAAAACTTTCACTATCTAATAGATCGATATCATTTATATCTCTTGTGGCATTTTGATTTGAGATATTGTCATATAGTGCTAAATCCCCATCACCTAAAGTTGCCATTTCAAGATTATATTGATCTTGTTTTGGAATACCGTTCTCTTTTGCTAATTCAACTACTTGATTTGCTTCAACATTTGAAGCATCTTCTAAGTATTTGATTATATTTCCTAAATCTTGTCCAGTTGTACAAACCTCTGTTGAAGTAATCTCTTTTGCATATGTTACATCAATTGTTGCATCTGGTACATCTGCTACAGCAAGCACTTCTACAGTTGTAGTTTGTGTATCACTCCAATTTGTTCCATCTGAAACTTGGAAAGTAAATGAGTTATCCACATCTGTATCATCTGCTGGTACAAATTTTAATTTACCTGCATTGATTTGAGAAACAGTTATTACATCACCAGCTGAAACTGCTACCCCATTTAATGTCAATACACCATAAAGTGCATTTGGAGTAGTGACGATTTTTACTGAAGATAATGAATCTCCATCTAAATCTGAATATGTTCCAAAATCACTTGTTGATAATACATATGGTGTATCCTCATTTGTTACAATCTCATCATCTGTTGTAGTTGGTCTGTAAGTGATATCATAATCAGGCCCCTCTAAGGTAACAGTTGCACTATCAGTTGCACCTTCTGAATCTTTTATAATATAATCAAATGAACCACCATTTGCCTCATAATCTGCTGATTTTGTAAAGGTAATTGTTCCATCACCATTTAATACAACTGTTCCATTTTGTGCATTTGAAACACTTTCAATTGTAAATGTATCACCTTGTGGGTCATAATCATTTCCTAAAATATCTGCAACTGATATTGTGATACTTGTAGGAACCACAGCAGTTGTTTCACTAATTAATCCTGAAACTGCACTATAATTATAGGTATCATCAAATCCAGAATTTAATGGTAGATCAGCTTCACTAATAGTATTGTCAAAAATCACTAAATCTACACTATCACTATTGTTTCCTGCTTTTGCAAAATATGCAACCACCTCAGAATCAGTATAGTATTGCTCTATAAAATCATCAATATCAACTGCTTTATGTCCATCAGGGAAATTATCAATTTTTACTTTTACAATATCTCCTGATCCATCTTTGATATATAATTCAAGATGAGAGATATCATGAGAGTTTGGTGTTTTTATAAGCTCTAAAGTCTCTTTTATATGATCATCTGTAGCAATCACAGTGTTGATTGATAAAGATGAAGTTACACTATCGCCATCTCCATCTGTTACTGTATATCCTACATTTATATCCTCTACACTATCATTATCAAGTTGTGTGATAACATATTTTGGATTGGCTGTAAAGATATCTTTTGCTTCTATTTTAAATACAATATCGCCAGAACTATTCTCACCAACAAGTGTTTTTCCATCTGTTGAGATTGTCCAAATGATGTTTGTAATTGCTACTCCATTAGAATCTGTAGGGATTTCCCAAGTAAATGGTAATTTATCGCCATCTGCATTTCCACCTACACCATCTGCTGCTCCATCTGCACCAAAATCAAAATCTAATGAACCTGACTGTTTTACAATAGTACTAGCTAAAGTATCTGCAAGATTTGATGAAGATACAATAGTTGAATTAGAAGATACCATTTTTAAATATGTGTCATCATTCATATCAATACCAACTGAATAAACATCTGAAATATTGTTTGAACTGTTATTTACAAAACTTTCCCAAGCTTCTAATCTATCTTTATCGATAAAGGTTGTATATCCTGGATCACCATAGATACCATCATTTGATGTTGTATCTGTTGAATTTGATGTTGTATCATTAAACTCTTTTGTTGGTACCCCATCAGATAAGAAGTAGATAAAGGTATCTCCACCATTTGTTGGTACAGTATAATTATCTTGAGTTTGTTGTAAAGCAGCCTCATAGTTTGTATAATCTTGAGAATGTAACTTATCTAACTCTTCACTTAATGATGAAGAGTCTAGCCATCCTAAAACAGGAGTACTAGCTAAAGTTGAGAATACATTTAATTGTGCATATACAGGATTTCCTTGGCTTTCATATTCAGATACTAAATTTTTGATAGCATTAACTGCATTTTCTAATTTTGAAACTCCCATACTTCCTGAGATATCCAGTGTAAATACCAAGTTCACTGGTTGTGCTGTTGTATCAATTGTAATACTTGCATCAGATGCACTTGGCATATCATCCTCTATTGTTACACTAATTGTCCCCTCATCAGGAGTGTTTACTCCATCAGATAATTTAACATCAAAATCAAAACTTAATCTATCTTCTGTACTATTTACACTATGGTCAATTGGCAATGAAGTTGAAATAGTATAGTTTGTGCTTGTTGGAACAGCTGAACCTGAATTGTTTAATGATGAATCTGCATCATTTAACTCGATTCGAATAGCTTCACCCTCAGAAGTTGAACCAATAGCAACTGCTTTATTTCCTACTTCATATGCCCAAGTTATTGTCTCTCCACCTGAACTTAAGTTAGTTGGTAAAGAGGATAAGTCAACCTCTAAAGTGTGTTCTAAAGTACCATTTGAAGTGATATTTAAAGTTCCAGAGAAACTATTTGAATCTGTTGTATCTGTATAATCAGCTCCTGTATAAGTTGAAGCTTTTTCGTATCCATCTTTTATACCATCACTTAAACCTTCATCAGATACTACTGCACTTGAGTCTCCAATTGAGATATTTACATCATGGTCATAGATTGTACCTGTTGCAGTATCTGGTGTTGTATTATCTAGTTTACCATCAAGTACTGAGTTTGGTGAACTTATATCTGTAATTGTTACTATATAGCTTTCAGTTTCTTCTGCTATTCCATCAAGAATAGTCTCATTTAATACATAAGTACCACTTGTTCCACCATAGATTCTAACTGTAGTTTGCCCATCATAATCTGCTGCAACCGCTCCATTTGTAGCTGCTGGTGCATAAGATAAAATCACTTCAACATATTGTCCAGCTGGAACTCTAACTTCATCTCCATTTGCATCGATAAGTTTAACTTTATGACCTAAAGTATCCCCCTCATCAACTGCATCATTTTCGATAACTGCAAAGATTTTATTTGGTAAATTACACTCAGGAGTATTTTCAACATTGAATTTAAGTTCAGTAGTTGTGCTATCTCCATCCCCATCAGTTACAACTATTGGGAAATCCATAGCTCCTAAATCTAAAGCCTCTTTTTGAACAAGTGTATAATCTCCTGTATCAGGATCAATAGTAATAGTTGAACCATTTGTAGTTGTTACGGTTAAACCATCACTACTTACAGTCCATCCTGTTGGCATATCATTTTGTGTACCAAAAGAGAATGCATTTTTATCCCCATCAACATTTGATCCGGTACCATCAGCTTTCCCATCAGCACCAAAGTCAACATCAAGTCCATAGTCATTTACAATATTTCCAGTATATGTTATTGATGAAGCACTCATAGATACATCATCAATTGCAATACCCCAGTTATCATCACCTTCACCAATCTCTTTAAACTCTAGTCTATTTGAACCATCACCAGAACCACCTATTACTTGTAGAGTTTCATATTGCCATTCACTATTATTCCCATCAATTGTAGCAATCAACTCTCCACCCCAGTAAACTTCCATTTTACCTGAATCCGCTTCGTTAGCTTGTGTGAAGGCTTTATCTTTAAAGGCAAATGTTAAATCGTATGTTAGACCATCATCTACACAAACAATTTGTCCAATATGAGTATTTTCAATATCTGAATCACCTGTATTTGTAGTTTCACCTAAATCTAAATAGTTTTCACCATCTGCTACATCAACACTTGCATGGTTTTCATTATGTGGTTCCATCCACATTGAAGTTGTATTCATCAACTCCCAACCTGCCATAGATTGTAGCCCAACCCATGAACCATTTGGAATAGTTTCATCATTTACAAAAGTAGGTGTTCCTGATGAAGTTTTCATTCCTGTTACATCTTCAAAACTTCCATTGATGATTAGGTTGCTAAATTGGCTGTTATCTACTGTAACTGTTGTTACATTACTATCATCAACACTAACAATATCATCTCCAACAGTTACACTCACAAGATCTGATTGAGAACCAGCTTCAATTTTTAAATCAATTGTTTCTGTATCTTCACTATTCATAGTAGAGTGGTCAATCTCTTCTTTTAACTCAAAATCATATGATTTCCCATCTGAAGAGATTGTTGCTATAAAGATAACTTTTTCAGTTGCACCAGTTCCTGTTTTACCAACTAATGTTTTTCCAGAAACATCTAACCAAATTGAGTCTCCACCTGAAGTTAAATTAATAGCAGGTTGAGTTGTTGCAAATTTAACACTTGAAGCATCTCCATCTGATACTGTAATTGTTCCAGTATCACTTGCTTGATTTGTAACTGAATCTGTGTCTGGGTTTGTATTATTACCTATTGCATCTTCATCAACTTGAGTATCTTGAGCTGATAAACTTACGTCATTGTCAGTAATTGTACCTTGAGCTGATGTATTAGGGATAATAACATCTCCATCAAAAGGATTATTTGTAACTGCATCAACTTTTACACTATAAGATTCTGTTTGCTCATATAGATTGTCATCATTTACATAGTTTGTAATTGTTGCTTCCGATTGTCCACCTGTAATTGATACAGTTGTTTGTCTTGAACCAACAAAGTCAGAATCTGTTAAGCCTGTTCCATCAGTATATGAAAGTGTTACAGTTAATGTTTCCCCATCTGGAACACTAACTGGATCTCCTTGGGCATCTACCAATACAACTTTATGAACAAGAGAGTTATCTGTAGCACCCTCTGCTGTTGTATCATCTGTTATCACTTTTATGTAAACAGGCGCATAAGGTTCAACTTTACAATCGATAACATTTACTGTTTTTGTTAAAGTATCTGTTTTTAGACCATCATCTACTTCAATCTCAAAATCTCTTGTTGACTTATCACCATTTGTAGTACTAAATCTTACTGACTCAATCGCTTTTTCATAATCATCTAATGAAGCAATATTTGTAAATGTTATAACATCTCCATTAACTTGTGCAGTTATACCAGATGGTAAAGAGTTTGTATCTACACTTATCTCATCACCTATTTGTCCATTTTTAAGTGTTACTGTTGCACTGCTTAAATTAGCATCATCTACATCTGACAACTCTACATTTGTAAATACTTGTCCATTATCTCCTGTTTTATCGCAGAATTTAATTGTAAATACAAAATCATCATAATCTTGGTCAGTTGAACCTTGAGGTAGATCTTCAAACCCTATAGTTATACCTGTAGAATCCGAGTTTACTCCTCCAATTGCATGGTCTCTTCCATCTGTACTTAAGTTGTTATCAGTATAGTATGTATTTCCAGCTGTAATTGTATCTGTACCATTTGTTAATACAATTTTATTAGAAGCATCTGCTGATACTGTCCAGCTTGAACTTGGATTGTTTAAAATATCTGAAACAGCATTTGCCATATAAGAGTTACTATTTCCATCAGGGATAATAAAGAACCCTATCTCCCCTTCTAAATCTTCTAATACACCTAAATCTGCATTTATATTTTTATCAAAGTTAGACCCATCTGCATCTTCATCTCCACCATCTGCATAAAGGATAACAAAGTTTGTAGGATTTCCACTTGCATCAAGTTGGTAATAACCGAAAATATTTTTATATGAAGCATTACCACCATGATACTCAATAGCTACATCTCTTCCACCTTCACCTAAATCAATTTGAAGATTTCCATTGTTTTCATCAAAAGTCATGCCACCATCTTGTGCTAATAGTGCCGCTTGATCTAAAGTATCAGTAATACCATCTCCATCAACATCTAAAGTGTATTTAACTGTTGCTGTATTATCTACACTTCCATCTGCTGCAGTTACACTTTTGATAACAGGGGCATCATCTCTACCCTCAATATCAATTTTTAAATCTGCTGTATCATCTGGATTAACTCCATCACTTATTGTATAAGTAAATACCTCTTGTCCTAAATCAGTTTCATCCCAAGAATCAATAGTATTGTCATCTAGTGTATATGTATATTCACCTGAACTATTTATAACTAACTCACCTAATGGAGTATCAATTGTAACATCTGATCCATTTGATGGAATATTTGTTGTAATCCCATTAAAGACAACTGCAGTTACTAATAAGTTTGAATTACCTGAGTCATTACTTGTTACACTTCCAGTTGCAATTAATTTACCATCATCATGAGTAGCAATTGTATCTACACTATCTTCTGAAGCTATATTTTCAGAACCAGTTTCTGTTACATAAGCGGTATCATTGTTAGCATCTGGTGCAGAGTCACCATCTTTGATTGTTGTTGTTACTTCACCTTTATACTCTACATTCTCATAAGCTGAATCATTTTCCCATGATCCATCTTTTAATGTTACTTTAAATGTCTCTCCATCATCTGCTAAGGCATCATCTTTTGAAGA
>Ga0208300_100095_pt1 | contig 97430 bp, 94 predicted proteins | sample 23_taG_FD_184096 | JGI IMG/M metagenome (GOLD analysis project Ga0208300, IMG submission 184096) | Marine viral communities from Cariaco Basin, Caribbean Sea - 23_WHOI_OMZ (SPAdes) (version 2) | ecosystem: Environmental > Aquatic > Marine > Oceanic | place: Caribbean Sea: Cariaco Basin...
GGGGGAAGTGTGTCTGAAGGACGGAAAGTGGTTAAAAAGTAGCCGATGTAAGTCGAGCCAGTAGGTGTTTAGCGGTGTTACAGCCTGAGTGCGGTACTGGCTGAGGTACTATGAGAAATCCAGGCTAAGACATTCTTGGACGGGTAAAAAAACTATTCGATGTTCTGAATTTGCTCCCGCATCTGCTCAATCAGCACCTTCAACTCCACCGCGCAGCGGGTTGTCTCAGCCACCACGGATTTTGACGACAGGGTGTTAGCTTCGCGGTTGAGTTCCTGCATTAGAAAGTCTAGCCGGCGGCCTTTGGGGCCTTTTTGGGCGAGCTGGTGGCTCACTTCTGCTATATGTGCGGTGAGGCGGTCCAGTTCTTCGTCTACATCGGCTTTCTGCGCGACCAGTACCAGTTCGGCTTCCAGGCGTTGGGGGTCGAGTTCTGTTTTAGCGACTTCTAAGCGTTCCAGCAGTTGGGCGCGCTGGCGCTCTAAAATTTGCGGCAGCAGGCTGCGCACGGTGGCCACTTGCTCGCTCACAGCCGTTAGCCGAGTGGTGATCATCTCAGCGAGCTTTTCGCCTTCCCGGGCGCGGGCGTCGATCAACTCGTTCAGTGCTTGATCAAATAGCGTTTTGGCGGCGGCTTTGATGGCGTCTTGGTCGAGATGCTGGGTTTCCATAACGCCGGGTTGGTTAAGCAACGCCAGCGTGGTGGGCGGCACGGCACTGGGCACCTGTTGCTGAATGGCGGCCAGGGCATCGGCTATTTCTTTTAAGCGCTGGGCGTTAACCGCAGGGGCTTGGTTGGCTTCAGCGGCTTCAAAGCGCAGGCTGCACTCTACTTTGCCCCGCGCTAGGCGCGTGCGTAAGGCATCGCGCAGCATCGGTTCCAGCTCGCGTAGAGCGTCGGGCAGGCGAAAGTGTGGTTCCAGATAGCGCTGATTCACCGAACGAATTTCCACCTGCAGGGTACCAAACGGGGCGGCCTGCTCGGTGCGGGCGAAGGCGGTCATGCTGTGTACGTGGCGTGGGTTGGCCATTAAAGTTTCCTGTTCATCGCGCATTTAGGTCAGTCTAACCGATCTTGTGCTGGTAGATACGTCTGCCTTGAATAGGCCCATCAGTGGCGACGTTGACGTGTACAATAGAGGGCTTTCCCACTGTTAAATTGATGTGAGGTGCTATGCGTCCTGATGTTGTTCGCCCTAGCGGTCGTGAAGCCGACCAGCTTCGTGAAATTCGCATAACCCGCGATTACACCCGCCATGCAGAAGGTTCGGTACTGGTCGAGTTTGGCGATACCAAGGTGCTGTGTAATGCGAGTGTGGAAGCAGGCGTACCGCGCTGGCTGCGGGGTAAAAATCAGGGTTGGATCACCGCTGAGTACGGCATGCTGCCCCGTGCCACTCATACCCGCAGTGGCCGTGAAGCGACGCGCGGTAAACAGGGTGGGCGGACGTTGGAAATTCAGCGTTTGATCGGCCGTAGCCTGCGCGCGTCAGTGAACTTGAAGAAGTTGGGTGAATTCACCATTACCGTGGATTGCGATGTGATCCAGGCCGACGGTGGCACCCGTACCGCGTCGATTACCGGCGGCTGCGTGGCGCTGGTGGATGCCATTCGCTATCTGCAGCGTGAGAAGAAGATTAAAGGTGACCCCTTTAAACAGCTGGTAAGCGCGATTTCGGTGGGTATTTATAAAGGCGTGCCGGTACTAGATCTGGACTATCCGGAAGATAGCAAAGCCGACACCGATCTGAACGTGGTGATGACTGAAAGCGGCGAGCTGATCGAGGTGCAGGGTACTGCAGAGTCGGGCGCGTTCAACCGTACTGAACTGAATGCGATGCTTGATCTGGCGGAGAAAGCGGGCTCCGAGCTACGCGAAAAACAGCGCGAAGCACTGGGTATTCGTGGCTAAGGCGTTACTTGGCAACTAACTTCCGCGCTTACGCAAACAGGCCAGCTTTTAAGCTGGCCTGTTGCTGAGACGGGTAACGCGACGCGGGAAAGTGAGCGCTTACAGCGCTAAGTCATACTCAACGATCAGCGGTGCGAATTCAGAGAAGGTCGCATCGTAATCAATCCACGCGTCGACCACATGGCGACGGAAGTTGGGGCCGACCAGTTGGTAGTCGATCCGCCAGCCTTCTTGGCGCTCACGGGGCACGTCTTGGTCGAGCTTTGGCCACCAGGTATATTCACCCGCGTCGCGATTAATTTCGCGGAAGGTGTCGATAAAGCCGGTTGGGCCAAGCACCTGATCCATCCAGGCACGCTCTTCAGGACGGAAACCAGAGGTAAGCTGATTGTCCGACCAGTTGGCCAAATCAATGGTTTTATGGGCAATGTGCCAAGTACCACAGATGATGTATTCACGGCGTTTGCGCGACATCTTCGTCAGGTACTCTTGATACTGCTCCATAAACGCCTGTTTGGCTTTTTGATCACTTCCATCAGGCATCAAGAAAGTGGCGATACTGAAGCGGTCATAATCCGCCTGCAGAAAGCGCCCTTCGTGATCGCACTGAGGGAACCCAAGGCCGTACATAATCGCCTTGGGAATTTTGCGGCAATAAAGCGCCACACCGGAGAAACCATCTTCTTCCGCATCCAGAAAGTAGCCTTCGTAGCCTTCCGGATAGAGAATATAGTCGTCCAGTTCAAAACTTTTTGCCTTGATGTTCTGCACGCAGATCACGTCGGCATCCTGCTGAGCCAGCCAGTCCAGGAAGCCACGGTCGACGGCATCACGTATACCATTGACATTGATGCTGGCAATTTTCATAAATCGTCCCTTTTGCGTCGCTGCTGTATGATACCCGACGTTTAGACGTTTGGGTAAATAGACAAACCAAATCTTGCTATTTAACCCCGTTTTATTGTTGCGTTTACTTAGATTCCTATTACTTTCATTCCTATCGACAAGAGAAAACCACCGTGGCCACCACTCTACAACCCTATCAGCGCGATTTCATTGCCTTCGCTATTGAGCAGGGCGTGCTCAAGTTTGGCGAGTTCACGCTTAAGTCGGGGCGAGTAAGCCCTTACTTTTTTAATGCCGGCCTGTTTCAAACCGGCCGAGCCTTGGCCAAGCTAGGCCGATTTTACGCCCAAGCGATTGTCGATAGCGGCCTGCAGGCGGATGTGCTGTTTGGCCCAGCCTATAAAGGCATTCCCTTGGCGGCGGTCACCGCTGCGGCCTTAGCCGACCATCACGACCGCGATATGCCTTACGCGTTTAATCGTAAGGAAGCCAAAACCCATGGTGAAGGCGGCAATATTGTTGGCGCGCCACTGGCCGGCGATATTTTGATCATTGATGACGTGATTACGGCCGGTACGGCTATCCGTGAAGTGATGAGCCTGATTGAGCAAAGCGGTGCCCGCGCGGGCGGCGTTATTATCGCGCTAGATCGCCAAGAGCGCGGCCAGGGTGAGCAAAGCGCTATCCAGGAGGTCCAGGATCAGTACGGCATGCCGGTTGTCAGTATTGTCACCTTAGAGCAAGTGCTTACTTACCTTGAAGAGCATGCTGGCGGCGAAATGCTGGCTTACGCCGAGGCGGTGCGCGCTTATCGCGATCGCTATGGCATCACGGGCTAGTCGCTGAACCTATTGCTCACTGCCTAATGCGCCAGCATAGCCTTGCTGGCGCCACGCCTCATAGCTAACGATGGCCACCGCATTGGAAAGGTTCAAGCTACGGTTATTGGGCTGCATGGGGATACGCAGCTTGTGTTCTTCAGGCAGCGCAGCGTGCACCTGGGGTGAAAGCCCTGCGGTTTCTGAACCGAACAGCAATACGTCGCCCGGGGCGAAGGTTGCGTCACTGTGAGCACGGCTACCTTTGGTAGTAATCGCCCATAGTGTGCGCCCCTGCATCGCCGCTTGAAACGCCGTAAAATCGGCATGGCGGGTAACATTGTTGAGATCGCGGTAATCTAGCCCGGCGCGCCGCAGCTTTTTCTCTTCGAGATCAAAGCCCAGCGGTTCAATTAAATGTAATCGGCAGCCATTGTTAGCCACCAGGCGCATAATGTTACCCGTGTTGGGTGCCATACGCGGTTCAAATAGCGCTACTTCAAACATTACCACCTGCCTATTATTAACTCATTGTGCGTTCGCCCAGCGCCGCTGATTGTAATGGAATTTGCCTAGGAAGCCTTTGATTAATGTGATGAGCGCAGGCCAGACAAGGCAAAAATCAACGAAAAAGCGGAGTTTACGGGTTGTAAATGAGCATTTTGAGGCGATTTTTAACGCAGTATGGCCAAGCGTAATAGTTAATCAGAGGTTTTCCAGAAACACTTGCAGAGGTCACCCTTAACCATGACGCCCCAACCGCCAAAGAGCATTCTTAGCCGCATCAAAGGGCTAAACCCGCGCCAGCAGGAAGCGGTGCGCTATATCGATGGCCCCTGTTTGGTCTTGGCGGGCGCCGGGTCTGGTAAAACCAGCGTTATTACCACCAAAATTGCCTATCTGGTGCAAGAGTGCGGCATGAGCGCGCGCAAAATAGCCGCGGTTACCTTTACCAATAAGGCCGCCCGGGAGATGAAGGAGCGCGTTGGGCAAATGCTGAAGGGCAAAGAGGGCCACGGGCTAACGGTGTCGACGTTTCACAATCTGGGCCTGAATATTATCCGCGGCGAGCTGAAAACGCTGGGCTACAAGCCGGGCTTTTCGTTGTTCGACCCGGAAGATGCCAAAGCACTGCTGCGCGATTTGATGAACAAAGACGCTCAGGTAGACGCCGAGCAGATCAACGCCGTGCAAGCCAAAATATCCACGTGGAAGAACGATTTAGTGCTGCCTAGTGATGCGCTTTCGTTTGCCGCGGATGATGACGAGCACTTTGCCGCACGGGTTTATGAAGCATACGTGCGCCACTTGAAAGCCTATAACGCGGTGGATTTCGACGATCTGATTCTGCTGCCGGTGGTGCTCCTGCAACGCGACCCAGAGGCACTGGCCCGCTGGCGGAACAAAATCCACTACATGCTAGTGGATGAGTATCAGGACACTAACGTTTCCCAGTACCTGTTGGTGAAACTGCTGATGGCCGAGCGGGCGACCTTTACCGTGGTCGGCGATGACGACCAGTCGATCTACGCGTGGCGCGGCGCACGGCCTGAAAACCTAGTGACCCTTGGCGAAGACTTCCCACGCCTGAAAGTGGTTAAGCTGGAGCAGAATTACCGCTCGACCGGCACTATTTTGCGCGCGGCCAACACGTTAATTGCCAATAACCCGCACGTTTACGATAAAACCTTGTGGTCGGATATGGGCGATGGCGCGCCTATCCGGGTTATCGTCAACCGCCATGAAGAGGCGGAGTCCGAGCGGGTAGCCAGCGAAATGCTGACTCGGCGCATCAAAGAGAAGGCGGAATGGCGAGATTTTGCAGTGCTCTATCGGGGTAATTTTCAGGCACGTTTATTAGAGCTCAAGCTGCAGCACTACCAAATTCCCTACAAGCTTTCCGGTGGTACGTCGTTTTTCTCTCGCAACGAGATCAAGGACACCATGGCCTATCTGCGGCTGTTAATTAATCCCGCCGATGACAATGCCTTTTTACGCATTGTGAACGTGCCCCGCCGTGAAATCGGCCCCGGCACGCTGGAAAAGCTGGCCAACTATGCAACAGAACGCTCTATTTCGCTGTTTGCTGCCTGCCACGAGCTGGGGTTAGAGCAAACGCTGCCGACTCGGGCCGTGGAGCGCCTGTCACGCTTTACGCACTTTATTGATGGCGTGCGCAAGCGTATGGATCAAGACGATGCCATCGCGGCCATTCGCGACATGCTACGCGATATGGATTACGAAGCCTGGCTGTACCAAAACGCTAGTGCCCCGACTGTCGCCGAACGACGCATGGCCAACGTTTGGATTTTGATTGATCAGCTAGAAAAGTCACTAAACCGCGACCCCGAAGATGCTGATGATTCCACGGCGACGGAAACCGATGGCGTCGAAGCTGCTATTTCGCGTTTAGTGCTTCGGGATATTCTTGAGCAACAGGCCGAAGAAGACGACTCCGATCGTGTGCAACTACTCACTATGCATGCCTCGAAAGGGCTGGAGTTTCCCCATGTGTATTTGATGGGCTTAGAGGAAGACTTGCTGCCCCACCGTAACGCTATTGAAATGGAGACAGTAGAAGAAGAGCGCCGCTTGGCTTATGTCGGCATCACCCGAGCAAGACGCACGCTAACACTCACTTTAGCCCGCCAGCGTAAAGCGTATGGTGAACTGATGGATTGCCAGCCCAGCCGCTTTTTAGACGAACTGCCCGCTGATGATTTGGAGTGGGAGGGCCGCGCCGATAAAGAAGACCCCGAGAAAAAGCAGGCACGCGGGCAAAACGCGATTGCCGGGCTGCGTTCTTTGCTGGGTTAACGTTAACGCAAAAAAATAAGAAAACAAAAAATATCCACAGGGGGTTTCAAGACCCACCTGTGGATAGATTACACATCCATTATTACAAAAACTGCTTATTGTACTTCTGAGACCATGTAATCAACAACGGCCATGATCTCTTCGTCAGAGGCACTACTGCCACCGCGTGGCGGCATCACGCCTTTGCCGTTAAATACACTTTGATAGAGCGCATCGGTACCCTGCTCGATACGCGGGCCCCACGCTTCGGCATCACCTAGCTTGGGCGCGCCCGCTACACCGGCAGCATGGCAAGCCACACAGCCAGCACTGGCGTAAAGCGCTTCACCATCTAAACCGCTGCCACCACTAGAAGCTTCTTCTTCACTGGCAACTGCTGCTTCTTCGCTAGCTGTTTCTTCTTCACTAGCTGCAGTGTCAGTTGTCTCTTCACCGGCACTGGCATCCTCTGTCACAGCCGCGTCATCGCTGGCACCCTCTTCAGTTGCCTCAGCAGACGCTTCTTCTTCACCGCCCCCTAGCTCAGGAACTTCCATGACAGGCTCAACCATGTAAGCCACCGCCGCTTCCATCTCTTCGTCAGAAAGATTGGGGTTGCCGCCTCGAGCAGGCATTGCACCAATACCGTTGATGGCATGCTCTAATAACGTGGCAAAGCCTTGCTCAGTACGTTCAGCCCATGCGGCTTCATCACCGCGAATCGGAGCACCAGCAGCGCCGGTTTCGTGGCACGCCATACAAATACGGTTATAGATACCTTCGCCGTCGATCTCACCACCGCCACTAGCGGCGGCCGGTGCTGCTGCGATACCACAGTCTTGGCCTTGCAAGCAAAGTTGACCTACCGGCGCTAGGCGCTCAGCGATTGCGTCACGTGCTGCGTCCTGGGCATAAGCACCGGATGTGCCTGCCATGACGCCTAGGGCCGCCAGCCCGCTCATGATCAGCTTAAATTTCACTCTCACCACCTCTTGAGTTTTGTCATAAAACGTTTTGTGCTTAACCCCTGCGTGCGGCAGCGCCACCACCAGTCACAGGCAACCGAGACGCCAAGATATGCGCATGACGCTAGTATACCGAGAACGCCAAGACTAAGAAAATGCGACTAAACGCGGCAATTCGATCCGACATGGCAACAATCCTACCATTACTGCCAAAAATGCCCGCACTTGACGGCCTATTTCCTCTCTTGGACTCTCCTCACCGCACCGTCTCATTACCTACCTGCCGCGTGATTTCTTCTTTTTTTGATGGGTTAAGCTTTCGTTAAGCAATCGACGCCAAAGTATCAGGAAATACGATGGAGGTCGTCCAATGGCTCACCTACGCTCGTTGCCTGTTGCTTCGTTGCAGTGGCATGAAGCACTTAGCTGGCAAGATACAAGGTTGCTTCAGCAACTGATCCAGGCGCGCTTTGCCCAACAGCACAATGCCACGATTCATCATTTTCTACCGCGCTTATTTGGTCTTTGGCAGGCCGGTGAGCCTCAGGCTGCCGTGGGGATTCGTGTAGCCAATAGTGAGCCGCTGTTCTTAGAACGCTATCTCGATGTCCAGGCGGAACAGGTGCTCAATCAGCGTTTTGATCCGTTAGTCAACCGTCAGTCTATTGCTGAAATTGGCAATCTTGCCAGCCTGCGCCCTGGTCTCCAGCGCCAGCTATTCGTTTATCTGGCTCATCAGCTGGCTGCTGAAGACATTACCTGGCTGCTGTTCACTGCAACGTCTGAAGTCGCCAATGGGCTACGCCGTCTGGGTCTTGAGCCCCAGCCTATCACGCTGGCCGACCCTGACCGCTTGGGCGATGAAGCACACTTATGGGGTCACTACTACGCACAGCGTCCGTGGGTCATGGCAGGCGATCTGCGCAACGCCATGCGGACGTTAAAAACGCCGCCAGTATCATGTCATCCAGCCAGCGAAGAGGTGTTACATGCACGCCTTGCCTAATACACTGATGGAGCGCATCCAACATCACGCCCAATACACACCTCAACTGACTGCGTTGACTGATGGTGAAATAAACCTCACTTACGCAGACCTCATTCAGCAGGTAGCTCAGCGGCGCCAACGACTGCGTGCGGTGAACGCCCGCCGTGTTGCACTGATGCTGGATAACGGCCTGGAATGGGCGTTGTGGGATTTGGCTCTGCTTGCGGAAGAAGGTGTGGCAGTACCGATTCCAGTTTTTTTCAGCGACCAACAGCGCCGTCATATCGTTCAGCAGGCAGGGCTTGATAGCTGGATTGGCCACGGCGGCGAACCCTACGGTTTTCAGTCAACTCACGATACAGCCATCTCTCAACGTCAGGTTAGCCAACCACCAGCGTTACACGAAGGCACCACGCGCATTACGTTTACCTCAGGGACCAGCGGCACTCCCAAAGGGGTATGTTTAGACAATGCCGCACTGTTAGCGGTAACCGAAAGCCTGGCAAGCGTCGTAGGTTCACTCGAGTTACGCCGCCATCTGGTCATGCTGCCACTCTCTACGCTACTGGAAAACATCGGTGGGCTTTATCTCCCGCTATGGATCGGCGCCTGCAGCATCCTACCGGATATGGCCTCACTGGGCTGGCAAGGCGCCAGCCGCTTTAACGCAAACCTCGCCCTTGAGGCCATAACGCGTCATCAACCTGACAGCATGATTCTGGTGCCCCAGCTTCTTCAAGCGCTGGTAAGCCAAACTCAAGTGGCACCCGATAGTCTGCGCTTTGTTGCCGTCGGCGGGGCTCATGTGGCCAAGACATTGCTAACTCACGCGCAACAAGCAGGCTGGCCAGTTTATGAAGGCTATGGATTGTCCGAATGCACGTCGGTGGTGTGTCTCAACCGTCCAGGCGAGCCGAGTCATGGTGTTGGACGCCCGCTACCCCATGCCAAGTTACAGATTGATCGCCAGGGTCAACTGCACATTCAGGGTGCCTTGATGCTGGGTTACCTCGGTGAAGCACCCACTGGCGAATGGCATGCCAGTGGTGATTTAGGCCAATGGCAGGGCGACACCCTCATGCTTAATGGCCGTCAGCGTGAGGTGTTCATCACCGCCTATGGCCGCAATGTGAATCCCCAATGGGTCGAAGGTGAACTATGCACACAAACAGCCATTGCCCAAGCCATGGTTCATGGAGAAGCCCTGCCCATTAACCGAGCACTGATCGTGCCTGCGGGTACTCAGGTAACGGATGCCCAGATACAGACCGCCATCAATATCGCCAATAACACATTGCCAGATTACGCCCGCGTACACGACTGGCAGCGTGCCACCCCATTTACACCCGATAACCAACAGCTTACGGCCAATGGCCGCTTACGCCGCGACACTCTGCTAGCCGCCTATGGCCACTGGCTACAGGCCGCCGTGGCTTACCCAGAAGGAGCAACCTCATGACCGCTTATCAACAACTGCAAGATGCTACCCAGGAAGCGCGTACCTGGCTACTGACGACACCCATCGTCAACCGCGCCTTAGCTGGCAATGTAACGCGTGAAGAATACCTGGCGTTTCTGGGTCAGGCTTATCATCACGTTCGTTTCACCGTGCCGCTTATGATGGCCTGCGGCGCGCGTTTGCCTGAGCGTCTCGACTGGTTACGCACCGCATTAGTGGAATATATCGAAGAAGAACACGGCCATGAAAAATGGATTCTCGATGATATCAACGCTTCAGGAGGCAATGCGGATGCCGCCGCTGCAGCCACACCCGACCCTGCCACACGGCTAATGGTGGCCTGGATTCGTGATGCGGTGGAACACGCTAACCCTGTGGCATTTTTTGGCATGGTACAGGTGTTGGAAGGCACCAGTACGGCACTTGCCACACAAGCCGCCGAACACCTGCAGGCCACCCTTTCATTGCCCGATAACGCCGTGCGCTATCTGACTTCCCATGGCACTCTGGACATTGGCCACCTGGCCTTTTTTGAAGAACAGATCAATCAACTGGGGGCAGACGACCTGGCCGTTGTGATCGACAGTGCCAACATGTTCTATCGCCTTTACGGCGCTATGTTCAGAGGGATTGAAGCGCGCTGCAGCGGAGGCAGCGCCGTAGAGGAACTTAGCTATGCCCTTGCTTAACATTGGCTTACCCTGGCGAAGCCGATCACACAAAGACACGCTACCCGGTGGCTGGCCGGGTCAGCGAGTACTGGTCACCGGCGCCAGCGGTGGCATCGGCTTTGCTTTAACTGAAGCGCTTGCTCAGTGTGGCGCCCACTTGCTCATCAGTGGCCGTAACAGCGAAATTTTAGCGACGCTGACCAGCCGCTTTCCTGAGCAAATTCAATCTGTTACAGCGGATTTAACCCAGCCAAGTGATCGGCATCACTTGGCCAGCACTGCCCATCAGGCAGGCTGCAATATGTTGATCAACGCCGCGGGCAGTAACCAGCAAGGTTTTTTTGACAGCCTGAATGACAATGATATCGAGCGTCTGGTGGCGATTAACCTGACCGCTACCTTACAACTTACCCGTGCACTGCTTCCCCAATTAATGGCTTGCCCTCAGGCCAGCATTGTCACGATTGGCTCTACTTTCGGGCAATTGGGATACCCCGGACAGGTGAGCTACTGTGCGACAAAATTTGCCCTGCGCGGCTTTAGCCAAGCCTTGCGACGTGAGCTGGCGGATACCCGTGTGCGTGTTCTCTATATTGCGCCTCGCGCCACACAGACGGCCATGAACTCCCCTCAAACCGATGCATTAAATGAAGCCTTGGGCAATAGGGTGGATTCCCCAGACGCAGTGGCCACCGCGATTATCCATGCAATAGAGAAGCAGCGCGAAGAACTTCAGATAGGTCGCCCTGAGTGGTTTTTCACGCGCCTTAATACCCTATGGCCAACCCTTGTTGACCGCGCCTTATTACGCCAACTACCCGTAATTCGCCGCTTCGTTGGTGCCCAGGAGTCAGCCTCATGAAACGTCTACCCCTTAATGCTATGCGTATTATTCGTACCACATTGATGGCCAGTGCCTTTGGGCTGCTAAGCGTTCAGTGCTTCGCCGGTGGAAATGATACCTCCGCCGTTGCGCAATCCCTTAGCGAGCTACAGCAACGCTGGGCAGAGATCAAATACACACTGCCCCAAGGAGAACAGGCAGCCGCTTTTAACCGCCTAGGCGACCAGGCCGAGCAGTTGACCCAACGCTATCCCGAGGCAGCGGGCTTGCATATCTGGGCAGGCATTATTCGTTCAACCGAAGCAGGGGCAACCGGCGGCTTAGGCGCATTAGGGCTGGTAAAAAAATCAAAACAATCGTTTGAAACCGCCCTAGCGTTAGACCCCCTTGCCCTGAATGGGTCGGCATATACCAGCTTGGGTGCCTTGTATTATCAAGTCCCTGGCTGGCCAATAGGCTTTGGCGATGAGACAAAAGCAGAATGGCATTTACAGCGTGCATTAGCCATTAATCCCGAAGGGATCGACAGTCTTTACTTCTGGGGTGATTATTTACATGAACAAGGCCGCGATAAAGAAGCACGGCAGGCGTTGGAGAATGCTTTATTAGCAACGCCAAGAGAAGGCCGAGAACTTGCTGATAGTGGCCGTCGTGATGAAATCCGTCAGCTTATATCAGAGCTTAACGAATAAGGAACCCTATGCGCATTTTGCTGGTAGAAGATGACCCTAGTCTCGCGTCCGGCATTCGTCTGGCACTAAAACCTGAGCACTATACCGTGGATCATCTGGCCGACGGCGCGACGGCGCTAAATGCGCTGAAAGAGGATGAGCCGTTTGATGTGGTGATACTTGATCTGGGTTTACCCCGGCTGGATGGCATGGAGGTACTCAAAGCGGTCAGACGCCATGGCAGCCAGATACCAATTCTGGTGCTGACGGCGCGCGACGCGGTTGATAACCGTATCGAAGGGTTGGATGCGGGTGCCGATGACTACCTCACTAAACCTTTCGAAGTAGCAGAATTAAAAGCACGTCTGCGTGCTTTGCTGCGCCGCAGCCAAGGGCAAACCAGCGGCTTGCTCGCCTGTCGTGGAATTAGCCTGGATCCACAGACCTTACAGGTGAGTTATCAGCATCAAATGATCACGCTTTCGCGCCGTGAGCTGACGCTACTGCAGGAGTTTATGAGCCACCCAGGTCGCGTGTTCACCCGCGATACCTTAACGCGATTAGTTTACGGCTGGGAAGAGGATGTCGAAAGCAACGCTATCGAAGTGCATATTCACCATTTACGGCGAAAGCTGTTTCCTGAGGTCATCCGCACCGTAAGAGGGATCGGCTATGTTATGGATAAGTCGTAATGGTTAAATTGCCCAAGGCAACCCTATGAGTTCTATTCGACAGCGCACCTTGGGGCTTGCGCTGCTTGTGTTTGGCGCGAGCATGTTAGTGATTGGCTTTATTAGCTATCGCTATGCTGCCCATGAGATTGAAGAACTTCATGATGCTAGCCTGGCACAAAATGCCCGTTTGCTAGAAGGGCTACTACAAGCACCATTGCCTGATAGCGACCGTACGCTTTTATTAAATAGCGTAGAGGGCGCGCTGCTACGTGCCGAGCACTCCGATAACCGTTTTGCAGGCCATCGCTATGAAACCAAGCTGGCGTTTCAGCTTTGGGAAGGCGACCGTCTTCTGCTGCGTTCCGCCAGCGCACCCGACACACCGCTTACTCAGCAACCACCGGGTTATTCAACGCTGTCGGTGAATCAGCATGACTGGCGCATTTACGTTCTAGAAATCACTGGCACAGACAAACGCGTGGTGGTGGGCGAGCGAGAGGACGCGCGTGGTGAACTGATCAGTGCAGTGGCACTACGCACCTTATTACCTGATCTTATTGGCCTTCCGTTACTGACACTATTACTGTGGTGGTCGATCGGCTGGGGGCTCGCTCCTTTATCGCGAATGGCAGAGCAAATCCGTGCCCGCGATCCCCACCACCTAAAACCGCTGACGCTTCACCCACTTCCCCTTGAGCTAGAAACCATTTCTGGCGCCATAAACCGGCTGTTGGAACGGCTCCGCCAACTGCGTATTCGCGAAAAACGCTTTATTGCCGATGCGGCTCATGAGCTACGCACCCCCTTAGCAGTACTTGATTTGCATGCGCAAAATGCACTAACCGCCGATAATACCGAGGACCGTGAAGAGGCGTTGCATCACTTACGCAACGGCGTGGCTCGCTCAACGCGGCTAGTCTCACAGCTATTAACCCTGGCACGCCTAGACCCCGAAGAAGAACCATTACCCGAGTATCGCTGTTCCGATGTATTACATGAAACGCGCGAAACGTTGGCAAAGCTCTCTCCGCTAGCCGCAGAGCGGCATCAACAGCTGTTACTGGACGCGGATGACTCGGCTAACTGGGCAATAGAAGAAGAACCCGGCGCTATCGAAACACTGGTACAAAATCTAGTCGGTAACGCTATTCAACACTCGCCGGAGCAAAGCACTATCAGCATCGTGCTTCAGGCATCGCCTCAATGTGTCGTAGTTATTGTCGATGATCAAGGGCCCGGTATCCCTGCAGCGCAACGCAGCCGGGTGATGGAGCGCTTCCAACGTGCAGGGACTAGTGCTGGCGCGGGTTTAGGGCTATCGATTGTCGAGCGCTTGGTCAAACGCCATCAAGGCAGCCTGCAACTTGATGACGCGCCAGATGGTGGGCTGCGCGTCCGCGCATCCTTTATCCGGGATGCCCTATCACAACGCCAGCCAAAAAATAATCGGCTATAAGAGAGCTGTTAAGATTCCCATAAGAATTCCGTGCAAGTGTGAAAGTACAAGATAGGCAATGCCGTTAACGACCTATCGATTCACATAACGGAGATTCCCTGAATGAATATGCTTGTCCACTCACCCAAACCACTTATCCAGTTCGGTGAAACGCCACTGCTTATCACGCCAACAGCAAAGCAGTTAACACCTGAAAGCCCTGCGTTATCGGTGCTAACAGATTTTACTCAAGTCACGCCTCAGTCAGTATCCGCTGATATGCCCATCGACGATGCCCATTTAAAAATGCGCCATGGCGGTATTCGCCTATTATTTGTTCTCGACAAAGCAAACCACTGCATTGGCGTGCTCACCGCCAAAGAAGTCATCGGAACACGGCGCATTAACTTGGCGATGCAGCAGAGAAACCTTGATCGTACGGAAATTACAGCCGATATGATTATGACGCCCTGGCAAAAACTTAGTGCGATGCCCTTTGAGCAACTTAACTCATTAACGATTGAAGACCTTGTGCTTTCCATGGAGAGTTTTACAGAACAGCACTTGTTGATTACTGAGCATAAACAAAATCAACCATTAAGCGTACGCGGTATTATTTCTGCCACCGATATACAACACGCCATGGGCAATAAAACCACGATGCATGTCACCTCTTCGGCAGTGCCAACGGCCAGTAGCTTTGCCGATATTTGCAAAGTCATTACTGGGCACGATTTATAGTTTCGAAGACAAACTGGTCAAATCTACCGCTAGCATTTACCAAAACGCCCCTTATCAATTGATAAGGGGCGTTTGTTTTACCTATCTGAATTAGCCGCTAATTTAAAACAGCGCTGCATTAACCCATAGGTGAACCATAATGCTGGCAGCATAGCCCAACAAAATAGCGGGTGCCCAGCGTATGTGCCCCATAAAGGTATAAATACCCCGTGCTTGGCCCATTAACGCCACACCCGCTGCAGATCCCATCGAAAGCAGACTACCGCCCACACCGGCGGTTAAGGTAATCAGCAGCCAGTTGCCTTCCGACATATCCGGTGCCATGGAAAGTACCGCAAACATCACTGGGATGTTATCAACGACTGCTGAAATCATCCCCAGCACCACGTTGGCCCACACCGGGTTCCAGCTACCGTAAAGGGTTTCTGACAATAGACTTAAATAGCCCATGAAACCCAGGCCGCCAACACACATCACGACCCCATAGAAGAATAACAATGTGTCCCACTCTGAGCGGGCAATACGGCTGAAGATATCAAAAGGAACAACACTTCCCAGTTGCTCAAGCTTCTTCCAGTCGCCGCGACGTGAGTAACGCTCACGCTTGCGCTCCAGGGAACGCGGCAAGCTGCGGCGTAGGTAGTAGCCAAAGAACTGCAGCAGGCCAAGGCCAAACATCATGCCCATTGCCGGGGGTAAATAAAGCACCGAGTGACACAGCACTGAGATCGCCACAGTAATCAAAAACAGCGCGATAATGCGCCGCGCCCCACGTTTAAGCCAAACATTCTCTTTGAGCGATGCAGGCTGACGATTAACGATGAAGAAATTCATAATCACCGCTGGCACCATAAAGTTGACGATGGCTGGCATCAATAGCGCAAAGAAACCACCAAATGGTACCTGACCTGCCTGCCACACCATCAACGTGGTGATATCACCAAACGGGCTGAACGCGCCGCCTGCGTTTGATGCTACCACCACGTTGACACAGCACAGACTAATAAACTTTTTATCACCTTCGGCTACCTTCAACACAACCGCGCACATCAACATCGCCGTGGTCATGTTGTTGGCAATGGCAGAAATACCAAAGGCAAGGCAGCCAGTAATCCAAAACAGGCTACGATAGCTGAAGCCTCTGCGAACTAGCCATGCCCGCAGGGCATCAAAGATACGACGCTCTTCCATGGCATTGATATAGGTCATCGCTACCAGTAAGAACAGCAAGAGTTCGGTATATTCAAGCAGCGTTTCTTTAAAAGCAGCTTCCGCTTCTTGCGGCATGCCCGCTTGTACATAGACCCACGCCACCAGGGCCCAGATAAGCCCAGCGGCCACTAGGACTGGTTTAGATTTGCGCATATGAATCAGTTCTTCGCTCATTACCAAGGCATAGGCAAGAACGAAGATGACAACAGAGGCAATACCTGCAAACGAAGCGGTAAGATCTAGGGAACCAGAAGAGGCATAAGAGAGAGTGGGAAAAGCAAACAAGCATAGCGCGATCAACAACCAAGCAAACCGGCAAGTAGACTGCCGTATTGCAAGGACGTTAGGTGGTTTCATAGTAAAGAGATCCTGGCAGGGTTAAGAAAGACCGCCACGATGATAAGCACACTAATTACGTGCTGCAACGCAGCGATTAAGGTAAAGATGCGGCTATTTGCCGCATCTTGTAAAGCAGTTTTAGAAGCTCACAATTCAGTTAGAAAATAACTTGGTTAGCTTTTTTTAACGGGACGCGGCCAACCCGCTTTTTCTAGTTGCTTGCTGCGAGTCACCGCCAGAGCATGCTCCGCTACATCTTTACAAATGGTGGAGCCTGCACCAACAGTTGCTCCTTTACCCACCGTCACTGGTGCCACTAAGGCGCTGTTAGAACCTATAAAGGCGTTATCACCAATCTCGGTGCGATGTTTATTTACACCGTCATAATTACATGTAATGGTGCCTGCACCAACATTCACGTCACGACCTAAGCGGGCATCACCAACATAGCTTAAGTGATTGATTTTACTTCCTTCACCAACATCAGCATTCTTGGTTTCAACAAAGTTTCCTACCTTGGCTTTGACTGCTAGGCGTGTGCCAGGGCGTAGCCGTGCAAAGGGGCCAACTTGGTTCAAACCAGCAGCGACGGTTGTGTCGATCACACTATGGCTGTCGATAACGCTTTCAGCGCCAATCGTACTGTTTTTAATCACGCAGTAAGGCCCAATCCGCACCCCTTCACCCAGCTCTACGTCACCTTCAAACACACAGCCCACGTCGATAAACACATCATGACCACAGGTGAGCTTACCGCGTATATCAATTCTTTCCGGGTCGGCCAACGCAACGCCTTGGGCCATTAACGTCTCAGCTTGCTGCAGTTGATAAGCGCGCTCTAAACGCGCCATTTGTGAACGGTTATTCACGCCTTCCACTTCAACGGCACTGGCTGGCTGGGCAGTACACACTTTGATGCCTTCGTTTGCGGCCATCGCAATCACATCCGTTAGATAGTACTCGCCCTGGGCATTTTCGGCAGAAAGCTGTGGTAGCCACCGTTTAAGCTGAGCACTGGTCATCGCCATGATACCGGTATTGCATTCGCTAATGGCCAACTGGTCGGCACTGGCATCTTTTTGCTCAATAATAGCCACTGCCTCACCGTCATCATTGCGCACAATACGTCCGTAACCAGACGGATCTTCCAACGTAACGGTTAGCAGCCCCATGTGCTGCTCATCAACGTGACTGAGAAGTGCTATCAGTGATTCACGGCGGATCATAGGCACATCGCCATACAGAACCAACACGTTTCCATTACCTAATTGAGACTGCGCTTGGGCAACCGCATGGCCGGTACCTTTTTGCTCTTCCTGAACCGCAAACGTTACATTGCTCTCTGCCAGCGCTTCGCGTAGTTGGTCAGCACCGTGGCCAATCACGACATGCGTGCGAGTAGGCGTAAGACCATTGGCAGTATCTAACACATGTTGCACCATCGATTTGCCTGCCAGCGTATGCAGCACTTTGGGTATCTGTGAACGCATACGTGTGCCTTTTCCAGCGGCAAGGATAACGACATCAAGGTCTTGCATTTTAGTCACCTGTAACGGTTTAGCGGTTGGCGGCGGGAGCTTCCCAGGCTTCAATACCCAGTTCATCGATAAGCGCTTCATCTAAGTATTCCACGAAGGCGGGGCTGGCCACGCTTCGCCAATGATCGTTCTCTTTCACTAACATCAATACATTGAGATTATTCTCAATTGCCATCTGCATCCCTTCTTCGCTACCTGCGACTGAGATAGCCGTGGACCACGCGTCGGCCCATGCATTAGAGGGGTGAAAAACCGACACGGACGCTAACTGATGCTTAACCGGCCGACCGGTGCGAGGATCGATAGTGTGGGAGAAACGCTCACCATCGACCTCAAAATAGTTGCGATAATCACCTGATGTTGCAACCGACATATTTATAAGAGGAATAACATGCTGCGCTTCTGGTACGCCGTTATGTGGTACTTCAATCCCGACACGCCAAGGGCTTTGTTCTTCTAAGTCACGGTATCCACGGGCAATTAATTCGCCACCAATATTGACCAGATAGTTTTCAATCCCCTGTTGATCCAGATATGCCCCAACGCGGTCAGTGCCATGCCCCTTAGCCACACCCGATAAGTCAGCAAACACATCGCGGGAGCGTCGCGCCTGCATCAGCTGAGTATCGACTTCAACTGCATCGTAGCCAATTGTGGCCATGCGTTCGCTAAGCTCCGCGTCTGAAGGCACCTCTTCAGGACGCGCCTCAGGGCCAAAACTCCATAAATTGACCACATCGCCAACGGTAATATCAAACGCGCCGTTGCTTGCTTCTGATACCGAGTGGCTAATCGCAAGCACTTCAATTAACTCGTTAGACAGCGGTTGCCATTCATTAAGGGGAGCCTCATTAAACACCACAAGCTCGGCGTCATCACGGTAAGTCGACATCGCTTGATCAACGTCGTTGAGCTCCGCTAGGAAACCTTCTTCCAGTGCATTCGCCTCGCCTTGGGTTAGCGGGTCCGCAATGGTGACTTGATAAAACGTCCCAAAAATACCGCCTTCAAAGCGAACAGGGGTATCTAAAGGCCGATCATTCTCTGAACACCCCATTAATGCCCCAGCAGCAATGAGCAATAATCCCGAACATTTTAACCACCGAGAATTAATCTTCATTTTATTTTTCCTTGAATAAAACGCACTGGGTTAGCAACGGAAAACCTCTATCACTGAAACAACTAGAAGTGGAAAAACCATAGCAACCAAGCCCCAAACAGCACCCGATATACTACAAATGGCTGCATGCCTAGCTTTTTAATCACAACTAGGAAGTAGTGGATACACACATAGGCGCTAATGCCCGAGAGTAAAGTACCCACCAACATGGCCGGTATATCAATTAACTGAGGGTTCTTCAGTAAGTTTATTGCCTCAAGCCCCCCCGCCAGCACAATGACCGGAATTGACAGTAGAAATGAAAACCGTGCTGCGCCCTCTCGGCTCATCCCCACCATTAATGCCGCCGTAATGGTGATGCCTGAGCGCGAGGTGCCAGGAATGAGTGCCAATACTTGAGCGCCGCCGATGATGAGCACATCTTTTAACGTCATCTGGTATTCGCTACGCGTGCCGCGTTTTTTCCAGTCCGCGTAACCTAGTAGCAGACCAAAAACAATCAAACTGGCACCAATGATCAGCGTAGAGCGCATGTAACCTGAGATCACATCGTGAAGCAAAAACCCGATAATACACACTGGCAAGGTGGCAATAACGACCCAAAATGCCAACATCGCATCATCATTAACCACTTGGCCGCGAAGTGCGGCCAAGCTGCTAGCGATCATTCTGCCAATTTCGTGCCGAAAATAAATCACAACGGCGCTTAAACTGCCAAGATGCAGCGCTACATCAAAGGCAAGCCCCTGGTCTTCCCAGGCAGTCAAAACAGGTACCAATATCAGGTGAGCTGAACTCGATATAGGTAAAAATTCTGTGAGCCCCTGAACTACCGCTAACACAACTACCTGTAACCAATCCATGGGTTATCCCGTGCTTAACTATTAATGATATTTATGTGCTTTGTGACATTCATGCGCTCGCAATGGCGCTAAGGATACACATCCCTTAATTCATTGTCCGCATCCAGCATAGGGGCAAACTCACAAGAAGCTATAGCGCTAAGGCACTGTGCGTTACAATAGTCAGCAATTGGAAGCATGCGCCCCAGCAAGGTCCCTCATGACTCAGACCGTAGAATCTCCAGTGGTTCCCAAGCATGAGCTAGATAGCCGAGAAGCCAAGCGTGTTACCTATATTGGCGCTTGGCTGGATGGCTTGTTGAGCCTTGTTAAAGTTGTCGTCGGCTTTTGGGTAGGCTCGGCAGCGTTGATTGCCGATGGTATCCATTCACTTTCAGATCTTGTGACCGACGGCTTTGTGCTAGCCGCTATTCACTACGGCCGCCAGGAGCCCGACGATGACCACCATTATGGTCATGGCCGTATCGAAACCCTAACCACGTTACTGCTGGGTAGCGTACTGATCTTTGTGGCGGGTGGTATCGCTTGGTCTAGCCTTGATCGTTTGTTTAGTGGTACTGAAGTTAAGGCTCCAGGCTTGGTGGCTATTGTGATTACCGTCATCGCCTTGTTCAGTAAAGAGTGGATTTTTCGCTATACCATGCGCGTTGCTAAACGCGTTAAATCTAAGCTGCTGGAAGCAAACGCTTGGCATTCGCGCAGCGATGCACTCTCCACCGCAGTGGTGTTGGTTGCATTAATTGGTGCGCAGTTTGGTTTAGGCTGGCTAGATGCCGTTGCCGCCATCATTGTTGGCTTATTAGTTGGCAAAGTAGGGTGGGATTTACTTTGGGAGTCAGCCAGAGAATTAGTCGATACCGCACTACCTGAAAGCGTTCAACGGCAAATGCATGACGTTGCTCAAAGCGTTCCAGGAGTCGACAGTGTCCATGACTTACGCACTCGCCAGTCGGCAGGCTGGGTTATGGTCGATTTACATGTGGTGGTCGGGCCAAAAATCACCGTGTCTGAAGCCCATGAAATCGGCAACGAAGTAAGTCGACGCTTACGCCATGAGTTTCCGTTGCTCACCGATGTTATTTTTCACATTGACCCCGAAGATGATGCCGGAGAAGGCGATCCCAGCCGCCTTCCCGGCCTGCCACTGCGACCCGAAGTAGAAGCCGCGCTGAATGAGCGCTGGTATATGCATCCTGTCTGGCGCACGTTAACCGAGCTGCAACTCCACTATTTGGACGATAAAGTGTCGGTATCGCTGATTATTGGCGATTCCGTACACCAGCCTCCCCAGTGCTTAGCCAGCCAGCTCAAGGCTCTCGCCAGCGATATTGAGTGGCTGGGTCACGTAGAAGTCATGTTTATTACCCGCGCAGCCAGTAGTGCCATGCGTTAAAACTGTCTTAAAACAGATTGGGTTAAAACAAGCTATACGTTTGCTAATATGGCGGTGGCAATGGTGAAGTAAATCAATACCCCAGAGGCATCAATTAACGTTGTTACCAACGGGGCTGAAGCAGTGGCAGGATCGACCTTAAAGCGCTCTAGTACAAACGGTAGGCACATGCCGATCATGCTACCAAACAGAACAATGGTCACCATGCTTAACGCCACGATGATGGCGACCGCTTCACCACCACGGAAAATTCCGATAGGTGCGACTGCAATTGCCATGGTGAGGCCCAGCGAGCCAGCGACCAGCAGTTCACGGCCTAGCATCTTACTCCAGTCTTTCACGCCAATGTCGCCAGTTGCCATACCGCGAACCATTAGCGTCGCTGCCTGAGCTCCCGCGTTACCACCACTACCAATCAGCAGCGGCAGGAAAAACACCAGCGCAACTTGGGCTGCAATCGTGTCCTCAAAGTAAGCAATGCCAGCGCCTGAAAAAAGATTGGCAAATACCAGCAGGACCAGCCAGGTAACACGCTTGCGGTAAAGGCTCCATAGCGGCACACGGCTAACACCATCCTCTAACTGGCCGATAGACATCCCTTTATGGATATCCTCAGTAGCTTCCGACTCGGCAACGTCCATGGCGTCATCGTGGGTGACGATACCTACCATACGGCCATCAGCATCCAACACAGGCAATGCCAGCAGGTCATAGCGAGCCACAATGCGCGCCACCTCTTCTTGCTCTGCATCCACCGGTGTGCTGATAACGTCTTTAATCATAATGTCATCAACTAACGCCCCGGGGCGTGCCACCATCAGTTGGCGCAGCGACATAGTGCCTATTAACTGGCCACTACTGTCGAGTACATAAAGCTGATACACCGTTTCCGCATCTGGGGCCGTTTGGCGAACCCGCATCATGGCTTGTGACACCGTCATGCCACTGGCTATGGCGACATAGTCAGAGGTCATGATGGCGCCAGCCGTACCTTCTTCGTAACTTGCCAGGCGTTTAAGATCTTCACGCTCTTGATGAGCCATACGGCGTAACAACGCTTCTCGACGGTCCTCATCTAAGAGATTAAATAAGTCGGCCCGTTCATCGGAGCCCATCTCTTCAAGAAGCTTCAGTACCTGGGTATCCGACAGCTTACCGACGACCTCAAGCTGGCTCTCTCCTGGTAAATAACCCAGGACATTAGCAGCACGCTCAGTCGAGAGAATATCAAGTAGAGCAAGCGCTGCCGAAAGCGCTTCATCGTCTTCGATTAGCTCTTCAATTACCTCACCAATATCTGCCGAGCGGGTTTCGGCCAAACGCAAAGATAGTAATGATTTACTAGGCGCTTCCTTGGCCAGCTCGTCGAGCAGTTCGGTTTTTAATTCCTGCAAGGCTTCATCGTTCAATGACATCGCTATCTCCCTTTGTGCAGACGCATAGTGTGCAGATGAGGTGTTACAGATGAGCGTCCAGACACTGAATACGCTTTTTCATAGTACCAGACAAAAAAAACGCTCCTTAAACCCTCTCGGGTTCAAGGAGCGTTTTATGCACGCTAGCGCGTGTCTTAGCCTTTACCCGCCTTTTTGCGCAGCTGCTGAATCGTTCGCAGCTGTGCAACGGCTTCGGCAAGTTCAGCGGCAGCACGGGTATAATCCAGCTCCGATGACTTCTCATTAAAGGCTTTCAACGCCTGCTGACGCGCTTCTTCAGCAGCGGCCTCGTCGAGGTCACTAGCACGCGTCGCTGCATCTGCCAGGATCGTAACAGTGGTGGGCTGTACTTCCATAAAGCCACCGGAGACAAAGAAGTTCTCTTCCTTGCCACCATCGTGGATCACTCGAACCGGACCGGGTTGAAGCTCGGTCAGCAGCGGGGTGTGCCCCGGCAAAATGCCGAGGTCACCCATAATCCCTGCAGCTACCACCATCTCGACAGTACCTGAGAAGATGGAATCTTCAGCGCTGACGATATTGCAAGTGAAGCTATTCGCCATAGCGAATCCCCCTAATGGACGGGATTACTTCTTCATCTGGTTGGCTTTTTCGACAGCTTCGTCGATGGAGCCTACCATGTAGAAGGCCTGTTCCGGCAGGTTGTCGTACTCGCCCGCGAGAATGCCCTGGAAGCCACGAATCGTATCTTTCAAAGAAACATACTTACCGGGCGAACCAGTGAATACCTCAGCAACGAAGAACGGCTGCGACAGGAAGCGCTGAATTTTACGCGCACGAGATACAGCCAACTTATCTTCATCAGATAACTCGTCCATACCCAAGATCGCGATGATATCCTTCAGCTCTTTGTAACGCTGCAGAACGTTCTGTACACCACGTGCTACGTTGTAGTGCTCTTCACCAACGACCAGCGGATCTAGCTGACGTGACGTAGAGTCTAGCGGGTCAATCGCAGGGTAAATACCAAGTTCTGCAATTGAACGTGCCAATACAACGGTGGCGTCCAAGTGCGAGAAGGTCGTCGCCGGCGATGGGTCAGTCAAGTCATCGGCAGGTACGTATACGGCCTGTACAGACGTGATAGAGCCCGTCTTAGTAGAGGTGATACGCTCTTGCAGAACGCCCATCTCTTCAGCCAACGTCGGCTGGTAACCTACCGCAGAAGGCATACGACCCAACAGAGCAGATACTTCAGTACCGGCCAGGGTGTAACGATAGATGTTATCGACGAACAGCAGAACGTCGCGGCCTTCATCACGGAATTTTTCAGCGATGGTTAGGCCTGTCAGCGCAACACGCAGACGGTTGCCGGGCGGCTCGTTCATCTGACCGTAAACCAGCGATACCTTGTCGATAACGTTGGACTCAGTCATTTCGTGATAGAAGTCGTTACCCTCACGCGTACGCTCACCTACACCGGCGAATACAGAGTAGCCGCTGTGCTCGGTGGCGATGTTGCGGATAAGCTCCATCATGTTAACGGTTTTACCTACACCCGCACCGCCGAATAGACCAACTTTACCGCCCTTAGCGAACGGGCAAACGAGGTCGATAACCTTGATACCGGTTTCCAACAGCTCATTGGAAGCTGCTTGGTCAGCGTAGCTTGGTGCTTTACGGTGGATTGGCATGCGTTCTTGCTCGCCAATCGGGCCAGCTTCATCAATCGGCTCGCCGAGCACGTTCATGATGCGGCCCAGCGTTTCCTTACCGACGGGTACGGAAATCGCGGTACCTGTGTTGGTCACGTCCAAGCCACGTTTCAAGCCCTCAGTAGAGCCCATGGCAATGGTGCGCACCACGCCGTCGCCCAGCTGCTGCTGGACTTCGAGGATGGTCTCAGCATTAGAGACCTTCAGCGCGTCGTAGACCTTGGGCACAGAGTCCCGCGGAAACTCTACGTCAATCACCGCGCCGATGATTTGTACGATACGTCCGCTCATCTTGGTTCCTCTCAAAAACCTGCAAATGAAACCTGTCTGCCAGGAGCTACCTTTGCGATAGCTAGCTCCTTAGGCGTTATACGGCTGAAGCACCGCCGACGATCTCGGAAATTTCCTGGGTGATGGCGGCCTGACGGGCCTTGTTGTATACCATCTCCAGATCGTCGATCAGGTTGCCCGCGTTATCAGTGGCACTCTTCATAGCGATCATTCGGGCGGCCTGTTCGCACGCACCGTTTTCGACTACCGCCTGATACACCTGTGATTCGATGAATCGAACCAACAGGCTGTCTAGCAACGCCTTGGCATCCGGTTCATACAGGTAGTCCCAGCTTCCGGGACGGGCGTTTTCTTCGTCATGCTCCGCGTCGTCGCCCATATCGGACGACAACGGAAGAAGCTGACGTACGACGGGCCGTTGCGTCATGGTGTTAACAAATTCGTTATACACCACAAACAAGCGGTCAATACGTCCTGCGTCGTACGCTTCTAACATGACCTTTATACTACCGATCAGTCCTTCGACAGTCGGCGACTCTCCTAATCCGCTCTTGGCAGCAACCAGGTTGCCTCCATAGTTGCGGAAAAAGGCGCCGGCTTTAGAGCCGAGGGCGCAGAAGTCTAGCTCAGCGTCTTGCTGTTTCCAGACAACGGCATCTTTCACCACTGCCTTAAACAGGTTGACGTTTAAGCCACCACACAGACCGCGGTCAGTAGATACCACAATGTAACCAACGCGCTTCACCTCATTACGCTCGACCATATAGTCGTGCTTGTATTCAGGATTTGCGTCGGCAATGTGGCCTACCACATTACGAATCTGCTTGGCATACGGCTGGCCAGCCTTCATCAGATCTTGTGCTTTACGCATTTTAGATGCAGCCACCATTTCCATGGCGCTGGTAATCTTCTGCGTATTTTTAATGCTCCCGATCTGGGTGCGTATCTCTTTTGCAGCTGCCATAGCGATCTACCCTTCGTTCGTGGCTCTCAGAAAGCATGTAAGCCCGCCCGCAGGCGGGCCGGACATTACCAGCTCTGAGTCGCCTTGAACTTCTCGAGACCTGACTTCAAGCCGTCCTGAATCTCGCCGTTGTAGTCGCCGGTCTGGTTGATCTTATCGAGCAGGTCGCCGTGCTCAGACTTCATGTAATCGTGCAGAGCACGTTCGAAGTCCAACACTTTATCGACGCTCACATCATCCAAGTGACCTTCGTTAGCGGCGTACAGAGACAGCGCCATTTCCGCCACTGACATCGGCGAGTACTGCTTTTGCTTCATCAGTTCGGTAACGCGTTGACCATGCTCAAGCTGCTTACGGGTCGCTTCATCTAGATCAGAAGCAAACTGCGAGAACGCCGCTAGCTCACGGTACTGAGCCAAGGCTAGACGAACACCGCCACCCAGCTTCTTGATAATTTTGGTCTGCGCAGCACCACCAACACGAGAAACCGATAGACCTGCGTTAATCGCCGGACGAATACCGGAGTTAAACAGGTTGGTTTCCAGGAAGATCTGACCATCGGTGATCGAGATAACGTTGGTCGGAACGAACGCAGAAACGTCTCCACCTTGGGTTTCGATAATCGGCAGTGCGGTCAAAGAACCGGTTTTGCCTTTTACTTCACCGTTAGTAAACTTCTCAACGTAATCAGCATTAACGCGCGCAGCGCGCTCTAGCAGACGTGAGTGGAGATAGAAAACGTCACCAGGATAGGCTTCACGGCCAGGCGGACGACGCAGCAGTAGCGATACCTGACGGTAAGCCACAGCCTGCTTGGAAAGATCGTCATAAACGATCAATGCGTCTTCACCACGGTCACGGAAGTACTCACCCATGGTGCAACCAGAATAGGCGGCCAAGAACTGCATCGGTGCAGGATCAGCAGCGCCAGCAGCGACAACGATAGTGTGTTCCAGCGCGCCGTGCTCTTCTAACTTGCGTACCACGTTAGCAATGGTCGACTGCTTCTGACCAATCGCCACGTAAACACAAGTAACGCCTTTGCCTTTTTGGTTGATGATCGCATCAATAGCAATGGCTGACTTACCAATCTGACGGTCACCGATGATCAGCTCACGCTGACCACGACCGATTGGCACCATGGCGTCGATGGATTTCAGACCGGTTTGGATCGGCTCGTCAACGGACTGACGGGTAATAACGCCAGGCGCTACTTTTTCTACCGCATCGGTCATTTTGGCGTTGATATCGCCTTTGCCGTCGATGGCATTACCCAGCGCATCGACCACACGACCTACCAGCTCAGGACCTACCGGCACTTCTAGGATACGACCCGTACACTGAGCGGTCATGCCCTCTTGAAGTTGCAGGTAGTCACCCAAGACAACGGCACCAACGGAGTCACGCTCCAGGTTCAGTACCATGCCAAAAATGCTGTTAGGGAATTCAATCATTTCACCAAACATCGCGTCTTCGAGGCCGTGAATTTTCACGATACCGTCGGAAACGCTGACGATGGTGCCCTGATTACGGGCTTCGGATGCGACGTCAAGCTTCTCAATTCGCTGCTTGATGATGTCGCTGATCTCGGAAGGATTCAGTTGCTGCATGCCATGTCCCTCAGACTCAAGCGGTCAGCGCTTCGGAAAGGCGGTTCAATCGACCACGTACCGAACCGTCAATAACGGTATCGCCGGCACGTAGGATGACACCACCAATAAGCGTCTTGTCCACTTGAGTAGTAATGGAGATTTCGCGATTCAGACGTTTCTTAAGCGCGTTCGCTAGCTTGGTCTGCTGTGCGGCAGTCAGCTTATAAGCTGACGTCACCGTCACATCAACACGCTGTTCATGTTCGGCACGTAAGTACTCGAACTGTTCAGCAATGAAGGGCAGTGCTAACAAGCGACCTTGGTCAGCCAGGGTATCCAAAAACCGCGACAGGTCTTCCTGCTTTTCGGGCAACATATCCGAAAGCAGCGCTACCTTTTTGTCGTTTTCAAGTTTTGGACTACCCAACAGACGACGTAGATCGCTGTCAGCTACCGCAGCGCTTAAAAAACTAAGCGCTTGGGTCCAGCTATCAAGCGCCTTATGATCACGCGCGTATTCAAACGCCGCCTTAGCGTAAGGACGAGCGACGGTAAGTAATTCCGCCATGGGTCACCTCCTTACAGTTCAGCAGCAAGCTCATCAAGTAACTTGCGATGTGCTTTCTCGTCGACCGAAGCTTCTAGCACACGCTCGGCACCAATAATGGCAAGATGAGAAACTTGGGCACGAAGCTCGTCTTTTGCACGATTAACTTCTTGCTCAATTTCAGAACGTGCACTAACCATGAGGCGTTCGCCTTCGGCGCGGGCCTGTTCGCGTGCTTCTTCAACCATTTGAGCAGAGCGCTTGTTGGCTTGCTCGAGGATTTGAGAAGCCTGCTCCTTGCTTTCACGCAGTGTCTGCTCTGCACGCTCTTGAGCAAGCTCAAGATCGCGAGTAGCACGGCTAGCTGCGTCTAAGCCATCAGCAATTTTCTTTTGACGCTCGTGAAGCGCGTTGCTGATCGGAGGCCACACATACTTTATGCAAAACCAGACAAAGATCGCGAAGGCGATCGTCTGCCCGATAAGCGTCATGTTGATATTCACAGGGATGTACCTCTGACAAGTTCGTGGCGACCGGAGTGAAACAAAACCGAGCGGGACTGCCGCCCGGCTAAGCTGTCATTAACCGGCAACAACGAAGATCAGGTACATCGCGATACCAACACCGATCATCGGTACGGCATCCAGCAGACCAGCCATCAGGAAGGTTTTGGTTTGAAGTTGGTCACCAAGCTCCGGCTGACGAGCAGTCGATTCAATCAGTTTGCCACCGAGGATAGCGAAACCGATACCGGTGCCCAAAGCGCCTAAGCCGATCATGATGGAGGCAGCAATGTAGATTAGTTCCATGGTAATGCTCCTAGTTTTTCAAGTTAAAGGTCAAGGTTGAGGGTTGATGTTAAGGGTTAATTTCTAACAAGCAGCACGTCTTAGTGATGCTCGTGCGCAGCGCTTAAATACACTACTGACAATACGGTAAAAATGAATGCCTGAAGAACGACAATCAAGATGTGGAAAATCGCCCACGGCACGTCGAGTACCCAAATCGCCCAGAACGGCAGCATAGCGATCAAGATAAAAATAACTTCACCGGCAAACATGTTGCCGAAAAGACGCATCGCCAAGCTGAACGGTTTAACAAGTAGGGCAACGATTTCAAGCAGCAAATTGAATGGAATCAAGGCCCAATGGTTAAAGGGTGTCAATGAAAGCTCTTTGGCAAAGCCACCAACGCCTTTCACCTTGAAGCTGTAATAAAGAATCAGACCGAACACACCCAGCGCTAGCCCCAATGTGGCATTAACATCGGTAGTTGGCACAATTTTCATGTAGTCGACGCCCAGTTTACTGAACAACACGGGGAAGTAGTCGACCGGGATAATTTTCAGCGTGTTCATGAAGAGAATCCACACGAACAACGTTAATGCAAGCGGCGCAATAATCGGGTTATGCCCTTTAAAGGCCCCTTTGATCATGCCCTCAACAAATTCAAACACCATCTCTACGGCATTTTGCAGTCCGCCTGGCACGCCAGTGGTTGCCATTTTACCCGCTTTACGGAAAAGCCAGATAAACAACAAGCCCATCGCAATCGACCAGCCCATGGTGTCCAGATGGATAGCCCAAAAGCCCATCTCGCTGGCTTCTTCCGCCGAATGTGCCAGCGACCAACCATTTTCTGGATGCTTGCCAAAGGTTAGGTTCTGCAAGTGGTGCTGGATATAGTAAGTCGTTGAGACTTCGTTTCCTGCGGCCATAGACATGTCACCTCAATTAGTTGTGCGATTTCCAAGCATTAGCCATGGTGCTAACCAATGCGTCAGAACAATCGCAACGTAAGCGCAAAAAAAGAAAGCGGGGTTTGAGGGGGGCACTACAACGAACACCAGTGAAAACAGTGCCACCGTCAAACCAAACTTGCCTGCTTCGGCGCGAAATAGGTCCATTGCGCGCGGAGCGCGATGCCTTGTTCGGAAAATTCCCATTCGCTGCATAAAAAAAATGTGCGGCAATAGCGCTACTAATGCTCCTGTAGCTACCGACAATGCGCCTGCCATATGAGCAACAGGGAAAGCCAATAGCATACCGACTAACGTCATTAGCAGCTGAATTGCTGTCAGCCTGAAGAAGTAAGCTTTTCGCCGTTGGGCCTCAAGTCGCTGCATAATTCTTCAGATAGATCTTCAGCACATGATTCCCCAGCACAATTAATGAGTCACGCTTACAGCTTGCTGCTCAATAAATCATCAGTTACCTGCACAAATCTTGCGCGATTATAGGGAAGCGCTATCACACCTTCAACCGAAGTTGCGCCGATTTCGCGCGATTCAGTGTCGACTTGCGACCAAAGGGTTAAAATAAGCGTCTATTTTAGTAAGCCTGCTATTTAATATGCGCCAAAATCCCGTCGAGCTCTTCAAGACTGGTATAACGGATTGTCACCTTCCCCTTCCCTTTTTGCCCGTGATCGATGGAAACGGGCGCGCCTAGCAATTCCCCCAGATGTGTTTCAAGTCGTGCCACATCCGGTGTTTTGGCAGTACGCGGCGGTGTCTGGGCAGGCGTCTGATTAGTTTGTACTTTTTTAACCAACGCTTCTGTGTCACGAACGGTCAAATCATTATTGACCACTTCATGGGCAATTTGGCGCTGCTGGGTACTGTTAAGCGATAGCAAGGCTCGCGCATGGCCCATATCTAAATCGCCGCGTTCCAGCAGCGTTTGCACTTCAGGGTCTAACGCTAACAAGCGCAATAAATTGGCGACTTGAGTGCGTGATTTACCAACTGCATCAGCAATTTGCTGCTGGGTAAGCTCAAACTCATCGCCTAGGCGCTTTAAGGCAAGTGCCTCTTCAATGGCATTCAGGTTTTCGCGCTGAATATTTTCAATCAGCGCCAGGGCTAGCGCTACTTCATCACTGACATCGCGAATAACGGCGGGGATAACATCTAATTCGGCCAACTGCGCAGCACGCCAGCGGCGCTCACCCGCGATAATTTCATAGCGCTCTTCACCTACTGGGCGAACCACAATAGGTTGCATCACCCCTTGTGCGCGTATGGAGTCGGCAAGTTCTTCCAATGCTTCGGGTTGAATATCGCGACGTGGCTGATATTTCCCACGGCTCAGTTGGCCAAGAGGTAACCGTTCTAGCCGCTCAGCCGCCGCTTCTTCCGTTGATGCTGCAGGCAGCAACGTGTCTTCACCTTCCAGCGTCACGCCACCGGTAAGATCTAAACTGTCACGACGACGGGCGCCCGCACCAATCAGGGCATCCAGGCCACGTCCTAGCGCGCGTTTACGCGTCATTCGCTTCCCCTCGTACTTTTTACGTTACAGCGATAGCCGCCGAATCATCTCTTTTGCAAGCACACGATAAGCCTGGCTACCCCGCGAAAAACGTGCGTATTGAGTAACAGGTAAGCCATGGCTTGGTGCTTCAGCAACCTTTACATTGCGTGGAATGGTTGTTTTTAACAGCGCATCGCCAAAAAAATCTCTCAGCTGCTTGTCCACTTCACGCGTCAAACTGGTGCGCTTATCGTACATAGTACGCAGAATGCCAGAAACGGCTAGATCAGGATTAACACTCTGTTTGATCTGCTCAACGGTATCCAGCAGCGCTGACAATCCTTCCAATGCATAGAATTCACACTGCAATGGAATAAGCACACCATTGGCGGCTGTCAATGCATTCACGGTAAGCATATTCAGCGACGGTGGGCAGTCGATGAGGACCACGTCATAGTCATCTGCCACCGTCTGTAGTGCTAACGACAGACGACTTTGGCGCTGGTCACTATCGAGCAGCTCTACTTCCGCGGCTGTTAAGTCACCATTACCGGGAAGGACGTCATATTTTACAGGTAAATCGCTAACGATGGCGTCGCTTGCGGTTGTTTCTCCCAGCAGCACATCAAGTACACTTTTTTCAAGCGCGTACTTGTCGATGCCACTGCCCATGCTGGCATGCCCTTGTGGGTCTAAATCTACCAGTAAGATACGACGGTCAAGTGCTGCCAAACTGGCGGCGAGATTAACGGCTGAAGTGGACTTGCCCACACCGCCTTTTTGGTTGGTCAGGGCAATGATCTGGCTCACTACTCAACTCCTTTTGGGGTCAGAATCAACAGCTGCCGCTCGGCCGTCTCGAAGGGAACACGCAGTAGGTGACGCGCCTGGAGCTCAACGTAGTTAGGCAACTCCCGCAGTTCATCATCAGCGCCAGGGCCTTTCATAGCAAGCCACTGCCCATGAGCTGCCGGTAGCGCTCGGGTTAGCGAGATAAAGTCTACCAAGCTGGCAAAGGCTCGGGAAATCACTTGATCAAACGTCTGGCCATTGAATTGCTCGACACGTGCTTGGGTGGGAGTAACGTTTGTCAGCGCTAACTCCATCACTGCTTGACGTTGGAAGCGAACTTTTTTGCCATTGCTATCGAGTAGCGTTACCTGCAGTTCAGGCTTCAAGATAGCAAGCACAAGGCCAGGTAAACCGGGACCAGCACCTACATCAAGGATCTGTGGTCCATCAACATAAGGTGCAACAGCAGCACTATCTAATACATGCCGTGAAACCATCTCTTCAACATCGCGCACAGCGGTGAGGTTATAAGCCTGATTCCACTTGTGCAACAGCGCGAGCAAACCAAGTAGTTGTTCGCGCTGTTGGGGAGTAACAATGACTCCTAATGTTGCTAATCCTTCTTCCAGTCGGGGAGCAACGGTTTCAGGCAAGCTGTTGATCAACGGCGTTAATCGACTCATCCGTTAACAACCTCGCTAGAACTGACTAAGCGACGTTTTTTCAAATGTATTAGCAATATAGAGACCGCTGCAGGGGTCACGCCGGAAATCCGAGCGGCTTGCGCCAGGGTTTCAGGGCGCGTTTCACTGAGCTTTTGGCGGATCTCATTGGATAGCCCTTCTACCCGTTGATAATCCAGTTCGGCTGGCAGCGGTGTCGCTTCATGGCGTTTGAGCTTATCGATCTCATCCTGTTGACGGTCGATATACCCCTGGTATTTCGCTTGAATTTGTACCTGTTCAGCAACTGCGTCATCGTCAACACCACCACTTTCAATGCCAGGCAGCGATGTAATATCTGCATAGGTCAGCTCTGGGCGCTTTAACAAATCACTTAAACAGTATTCTCGGGGAAGCGGCCGACCGGTTTTTTCAGCGATTTTAGCGGCAGCTGGCGTATTGGGCTGCACCCAAACAGTAGCTAAGCGTGTTGTTTCCCGCTCGATGGCTTCGCGTTTTTGGCTAAATGACAACCAACGGTTGTCATCAACTAGGCCAAGCTCGCGCCCTTTTTCCGTTAAACGCAGATCAGCATTGTCTTCGCGTAGCAGCAAACGGTATTCTGCACGCGAGGTAAACATGCGGTAGGGCTCTTTGGTGCCCATAGTAATCAGGTCATCCACTAATACGCCTAGATAAGCTTCATCACGGCGAGGGTGCCACGCTTCCAACTGTTTCGCGCGGCGAGCAGCATTCAAACCTGCTAACAATCCTTGAGCTCCAGCCTCCTCGTAGCCGGTTGTACCGTTTATTTGTCCGGCGAAAAACAGGTTGTGGATAAATTTAGTTTCCAGCGAGTGTTTTAAATCTCGAGGATCAAAAAAGTCGTACTCAATAGCGTAGCCAGGCCGTGTGATATGAGCGTTTTCTAAGCCTTTAATTGAGCGGACCACTTGTAGCTGAACATCAAAAGGCAACGACGTCGAGATTCCGTTGGGATAGAGCTCATGGGTATCCAATCCTTCAGGCTCGATAAATACCTGATGGCTTGATTTGTCGGCAAAGCGGTGAACTTTGTCCTCAATCGATGGGCAGTATCGCGGACCAACGCCTTCGATCACACCGGAATACATAGGCGAGCGATCAAGATTCGCCATAATGATTTCATGGGTGCGCTCATTGGTGTGCGCTATGTGGCAACTCACCTGCTGTGGATGCATCTCCCGTGAACCAAGGTACGACATGACCGGCGTGGGGGTGTCACCTGGCTGTTCTTCCAACGCTGTGAAATCAACGGTTTTGGCATCAATTCGTGGAGGCGTTCCGGTTTTTAGTCGATCAACGCGAAACGGCAGTGCGCGTAAGCGTTCAGCTAGCGCGTTAGAAGGCGGATCACCGGCGCGGCCACCGCGGCTTTGATCTAACCCAATGTGGATAACGCCACCCAAAAACGTACCGGTTGACAGCACAACGGACTCCGCATGGAAGCGGATGCCTGTTTCGGTCACAACACCTCGAACAGTGTTGTTATCCACAATCAGATCGCCAGCGGCTTGCTGAAAAATGGTTAAGTTCGGCTGGTTTTCCAACATTCCCCGAATAGCAGCTTTATAGCGAACTCGGTCTGCCTGAGCACGTGTTGCTCGAACGGCTGGACCTTTGCGAGCGTTCAATACCCGAAACTGGATGCCGCCTAAGTCCGTGGCTAGCCCCATTGCACCACCGAGTGCATCAATTTCTTTTACCAGGTGGCTTTTGCCAATCCCACCAATCGCTGGATTGCACGACATTTGGCCGAGCGTTTCGATGTTGTGGGTTAGCAATAGGGTTTGACAACCCATACGAGCAGAGGCCAATGCGGCTTCAGTTCCCGCATGGCCACCGCCGATGACAATCACGTCAAAGCGGTCGGGGTAGTTCAAGAGGCACCTCGTCTTGTGCCATTTGGCACGGATGATGTGGGTCAGTATTGGTTCACTGATTGAGTAAGCCCGCCAGTATAAACCTCCTGTGGGTAACCGTCAGGTTTTTCCACACCCTAAGCTAAGCATTCATCTATTATTAATAACAAAATTAAAATATATAAGAGAAGTTCTGTTGATGTTGTAACTACTGGTGTGGACAAAATCTGTTGATAACTGGAATAAATCATTATATTTCAGTTTTTTACATTGTTAGTTTTTACATGATTAAACGGCGGAGTAGCTGCGTAGAAGCGGTGCTACTCCTGTGGATGAAAATGCAACTTACACACAAGCATGGCAGACAACGGGTTATCCACCGGCTCATACCGAGTTTGTTACCGCACCTGTGAACAAGTGCGATTGGTATCGTTAAAAGACCTAATTAGCGCTCATGGTCGGCATCGTAGAGCGATATGCCCCAGCGTGTAAAAAATAGTATCCACAGGCAAAAAAATGGCCTGTCGCGGTGACAGGCCATTTAGCGGGGCAAAAATGGGCAAAAAAAGTCAGATTAATTGCGACATTAATGCTTCAAAACACGTGCAAGGAAGGATTGTGTTCGCTCATGTTGTGGCGTATCGAACAGTTGCTCGGGGGGACCTTGTTCGGTAATTTCGCCTTTATGGATAAAAATGACACGGTCTGCCACTTCGCGGGCAAAGCCCATTTCATGGGTCACAATCACCATGGTCATGCCTTCTTCGGCAAGTTCACGCATGGCGTCCAGTACTTCGCCAATCATTTCAGGGTCAAGCGCTGATGTAGGCTCGTCAAACAGCATAAGACGAGGTTCCATGGCTAATGCCCGGGCTAATGCCACACGCTGCTGTTGTCCACCTGAAAGCTGGCTTGGGTACTTAGCTGCTTGGTCGGCAATACCAACGCGCTCTAACAGTCGTTCAGCGGTCTCTTCGGCATCCTGACGGTTCCATCCCCGCACTTTCATGGGGGCAAGAGTAACGTTGTCGCGCACGCTCAAGTGGGGAAAAAGGTTGAACTGCTGAAACACCATGCCGACTTCAGTACGGATAGTTTGCAGCGCCTTACTACTTTTACCGTTGGGCAGTAATTGGTTGCCATCAACATCAAGAGAGCCAGCTTGAAACTCTTCTAAGCCATTGATACAGCGGATGAGCGTTGATTTACCTGAGCCACTGGCACCGATGATAACGACGACTTCACCAGGCACAATTTCGAGATCAATATTTTTGAGTACGTGCAGGCTGCCAAAATGCTTATTGAGCTGCTGCATACGCACAATTGGCGATTGGGTAGAGGTCATTGCACGTTCCTTATTGTCCTGCGAGGCCTCTGCGCTCAATTTGGCGCAGAATCAAAGAGAGAGTCCAGGTGATGGCAAGGTACATCAGCGCCACCATGAAATAGACCTCAAGAGCGGTAAAGGTAGTCGCAATATAAATTTGCCCTTGGCGGACTAATTCACCGACCCCGATGACTGAAAATAGCGAGGTATCTTTGATACTGATGATGCCCTGGTTACCCAGTGGAGGAATCATGCGCCGCAGGGCTTGGGGCCAAATTACGTAGCGAAAAGCTTGAGTACGAGATAAGCCTAGCGAAAGTGACGCTTCTCGCTGGCCACGTTCGATAGACTGCACGCCGCCGCGCACAATTTCAGAGATATAAGCCCCTGAGTTAATGGCGATCGCGGCAATGCCGGCAACGAGTGCGTTGATTGGGCCTCCGAGCAATTGGGGTAAGCCATAAAAGATAAACAAAACCTGCACTAAAATGGGCGTGCCACGAAATACTTCGACGTATAAAACTGCTGGCCAGCGTAGCCAGCGCACTGGGCTAATACGCAATAAGCCAAAGAATATGCCAATAAAGAAGCCGATTGCTAAGCCGCCGAACGATATAAGCAGCGTCCAAGGAATGCCTGGTAACAGATAGGGGATCGACCCAAATGCGGCCGACCAATCAAACTGAAAGTTAACGTCCACGCGTTATCTCCAGAAAAATAAACAACGACACAGGGCCGGGGGGAATAGCCGCCCGGCCCTGAGATGAAAAGTGCTCGTTATCAATAGCGAACAGCGAGGTTATTCAGCGCTGGGAGCTTCGCCGAACCACTTGGTGTAGATTTCATCATAGGTGCCGTCTTCGCGCATGGCAGCAAGTGCTTCGTTGGTAGGCTCTACCCACTCGCTGCCTTTATGGAAAACGATACCGTACTGCTGGCCTTCATACAGCGGGCCAACCACTTTGGTACGGCCTTCGCCACGGGTCTGTGAGAAGTAGGCAACGTTAGGGGCATCGTACAGTACGGCATCAACGTTGCGGCCTAGCAATGCCATGTACATGTCGGCGGTGCCTGGATAGGGAGTAATGTCAGCATCTTCACCGAGTTCCTGTTGCAGGAAATCGTAGCTGGTAGAGCCGATTTTGGTGGCAACGGTGAGACCTGCTAGGTCCTCAATTGATGAGACCTCTTCGTTGTCGGCGCGTACGATAATTTGCAGACCTGAGTCGTAGTAGGGATCAGAGAAGTCGACAACTTCGGTGCGCTCTTCGGTAATGGTAATGCCTGCAAGGGCAATTTCCTGGCTACCGGTTTGGACGGCGGGAATGATGCCGGCGAATTCCATCGTGGTGAGGTTAACTTCAAAGCCAGCGCGCTCGGCGATTGCGTTGATGATATCCATGTCAAAACCGATCATTTCGCCGGTTTCCGGATCCATCATTTCAAACGGCACAAAGCTTGGGTCGGTGGCCACATTGACAGAAGGTGTTTGTGCAAACGCGACAGTGGTACTGCCTAACCCCAGTGCAAGGGTGGTAGCAATGACAGATTTTTTTAGTAGGTAATTCATTCGTTTCCCCGTGTTTTATTTGGTTAGCGACGCGATTTATAGAAGATTTACGCTTATAAATTCCGTCTGCAACCGTTATTGACCTTTTAACCTTGGCGAGAAACCACCAAGGCGTCAAGTCACGGGGAGGGGGTTGTTACCAACGTTGGTTAGACCATGAAGGAAGCTCCACAGCCGCAGGTGGTCGTAGCGTTGGGATTTTGAACACGAAAACGAGCCCCTGCTAATCCTTCTTCATAGTCAATGGTTGAACCTACCAGGTATTGGTACGAGAGAGGATCAACGACGAGGATCGCATCGCCAAATTCAATTAACGTGTCGTCTTCGGCCACGTTTTCAGCAAAATCAAACCCATACTGGAACCCCGAGCAGCCACCTCCGGTGACATACACGCGGAGTTTCAGCGCAGGGTTAGCCTCTTCTACCATGAGCGCTTGGATACGTTTCCGGGCACTGTCGGACAATAGAAGAGGCGTTGGAACAAAAGCTTCTGCACCGCTCATGGGTACCTCCCGCGAGCTTTAAGAACGAATAATCGACATTGGAGTGTGATTATGGGTAATTCCCAGCAAAATGGTCAACTATTGTGTTGGGGTATCAAGCAGAGGGCTGCTCGCCGAGGAGGCGCTTTGAATCCTTCCTTGGACGCTACATTTGCCATCTGACCGCCATGGATGGCGGAAATGCCGGAATTGTCGGGAACATTATTTCGGCCCTGGCAAATGACCTCCTCTTTGAGCTGCCCTCTGCATACTGGTATTTGGTGTAATTCAAGGCATCAACGCTGGGGCGTTGAGACCCATATTTTCGTCAAAGCCAAACATGAGGTTGAGGTTTTGAATCGCTTGGCCTGATGCGCCTTTAACGAGGTTATCAATGACCGATAGCACGACGACAGTATTGCCATTGCCAGGACGGTGAACAGCGATACGGCAGGTATTGTTGCCTTTGACGCTGCGAGTTTCCGGATGGCTGCCTGCTGGCATGACGTCAATAAACGGCTCGTGGGCGTAACGCTGCTCAAAGAGTGCCTGTAAATCGCCTGGCTCTTTAGTTAGCGTACTATACAGCGTGGCATGAATACCGCGGATCATCGGCGTTAAGTGCGGCACAAAGGTAAGCCCCACGGCGTTTGGTTGCATGTCGCTTAAGCCTTGACGAATTTCAGGCAAATGGCGATGCCCAGACGCACCGTAGGCTTTCATCGATTCGCTGGCCTCGGCCAGTAGCGAGGCAACTTTGGCACCGCGGCCTGCGCCGGTAACGCCTGATTTGCAGTCAGCGATTAACTGGCCTGGGTCAATCAAACCAGCTTCCAAAAGCGGCAGGTAGCCCAGCTGAACAGCCGTTGGGTAGCAGCCTGGTACGGCAATTAAGCGAGCCTTTTTGATTTTCTCACGATGCATTTCTGGCAGGCCATACACGGCTTCTTTTAGCAGTTCCGGGGCGCCATGGGGCTGGTCGTACCACTGGCTCCATTCGGCGGCGTCGCGCAGCCGAAAATCCGCCGATAAGTCGATTACTCGTGTGCCATTATCGAGCAGTTCGCCCGCTAGTGCATGAGCGACTCCGTGGGGGGTCGCAAAGAATACCGCATCCAGTGCACCCAGTGCCTTGGCATCTGGCTCGCTAAACGTGAGGGCGTCATAGTGGCCGCGCAGGTTGGGATACATATCGCATACCTTCACGCCTGCTTCCGAGCGCGAGGTAATGGCTTCTACGCTTACCTGAGGATGCTGGGCAAGTAACCGTAACAGCTCAACGCCGGTATAGCCGGTACCGCCTACAATGCCAACCTTAATCACAAACCACTCCTTGCGCATTACGCACAGTCAGACCCAACAATAATTAACAGCCTAATGAGATACCTCAGGCTGTTGAACTGTAGCTAGCTATGATACACAAGAGAGCAAGCGCGTAAGAGCGCTATAGGGAAACAGGCATATGTTCACTAATGCGAACATGATGCGTAAAAACGAATAATAGGCGCAAGGACGGACGTTGTGGCACGTTTTTCCCGGTCAGATTTCACCTTAGAAAGTTTTCGTCGCCAGCTGGCGAATGTTGATGCCCTGCCTCAGCTGTGTGTACTGGGGTTAGTGTCAGGGGTGATTACAGGCGCGGTGATGGTTGCTTTTCGCTTATTGCTAGAGGTGGGCGCTGCCCTCTATATGCCTGAAGGCAACCCTGAGGCTTTTGAGGGGCTCGCGCCATGGCTTCGTGCACTGTTGCCGATGATTGCCGTAACGTTGATTGGCACACTGCTCTATCGCCAAAAGGCTGCCGCCCGTAAGTTAGGTGTTGGCCATGTGATCGAGCGTCTCACCTATCACCAGGGACGTTTCCCTATGCGCAACTGGCTTAACCAGTGGTGGGTGGGCGTTGTGTCTGTGCTGGGTGGTCTCTCCGCTGGACGTGAAGGCCCTGCCATTCATCTGGGCGCAGCGGCATCCAGTGGTCTAGGTCTCAAGCTTCGCTTGCCCAATAACAGTTTACGGGTGCTAGTTGCTTGCGGTACGGCGGCAGGTATATCCGCATCATTTAATACGCCAATCGCAGGGGTGATTTTCGCCATGGAAGTGGTGATGATGGAATACACCCTGATGAGCTTTATGCCGGTGATACTCGCCTCTACCATGGGGGCGTTGGTCGCTCAATTGGTGTATGGCAATGAACCGGCGTTTCGCATTCCTGAAGTTGCCCTTGGCTCGCTAATGAACGTGCCTTGGGTGGTTATTATTGGTTTGGTGATCGGCCTACTGGCGGGCTTATTTATTCATATTTCGCGCAGTCAGTACCTACAGCAGTGGCCGCTATGGCTTAGATTAGGTGCTGTTGGGGTGATAACGGGCGCTGTTGCGTGGTGGTTTCCTGAAGTGCAAGGCATTGGTTACGACAGCGTTGCGGCTATGTTGAATAATCAGCTAGCGATTACTGTACTGTTGGCATTGATGATTGCTAAGTTATTGATTACTGCCCTCACCGTGGCAGGTGGTGTTCCCATCGGCATTATCGGCCCTGTGCTTGTGGTCGGCGCTGCCACCGGTGCTTTAGGGGGGATGCTGGGCGGCTGGGTATGGCCAGATAAAGCGGCAGACCCCGGCATTTATGCCATGTTGGGCATGGCGGCAATGATGGGCGCTGTATTGCAAGCGCCGCTTGCCGCCTTGATGGCGCTGCTTGAGCTAACGCATTCGCCACATGTTATGTTGCCTGGCATGCTCGTTGTGGTGGTTGCTTGCCTAACATCTCGTCAGCTTACCGGTTGCGAGGGCTTTTTTATTAGCACGGTGCGCTACGGCTTACATCCGTTACAGCAACCTTTAATGCAGGCGCTTTCGCGGATATCGGTGCCGGCGGTAATGGAGCGCCACTTAGTGCGCACAGATCGAATGATTACGCCTGATCAGGCAAGGCGCCTATTGGAAACGAATCCTGTATGGCTGGTGATTGAGCGCTCTAGTGCAGAAAAACCCGTGCTGGCGCTGAAGGCCGCTGAGCTTGCGCGCTGGTTACTGGAGCATGATGAAGCGCTGCAAGACGAAGCCCCACCAGAAGACGAGTTCATTGATTTGCTTGAGATCCCTGGACAGCGGCTTGAAATGGCACCTATCGGCTTACAAGCAACGCTATCAGAAGCATTTCTAAAACTTCAAGACGATGCGCTAGGCGCACTCTATGTCGTGCATGGTTATCGGCCAAAGCAGCAGCGAATTTCAGGTATCATTACGCGTGGCGCTATCGAACGTTATTATCACTACACTGACCCCCGCGGTGCTGATTCCCAGTAATGAGCCCAACGCCTAAGGAGAGACCATGTATTTATGGGTAAAGGCCATTCATTTGATGGCGGTTGTTACCTGGTTTGCCGCGCTATTTTATTTACCGCGACTGTATGTGTACCACGCCATGGCGCGGGATGCAGGCGATGAGCAAGCGATCACTTACTTTAAAACCATGGAGCGTAAGTTGTACCGTGGGATTATGACGCCATCGATGATCATGGTGCTAATCTTTGGTGGCTGGATGCTTTATCTGGTACCCGATTGGTTGAGCCAAGGGTGGATGCACGCTAAGTTAACGCTTGTTGCACTATTGATCGCCTATCATCATGTTTGCTTAATTTATTTGAAGCAATTTGATCAAGCCCGTTGCACCAAAAGCCATGTATTTTTCCGCTGGTTTAACGAAGCGCCCGTGATTGCGTTAATCGCAATCGTTATTCTGGCGGTAGTGAACCCCTTTTGATGCGCCGACCTCTTCCTCCCGTTGTTTTAGTATTAGCTGGCCATGACCCCACCGGGGGGGCTGGGTTAGTGGCCGATAGCGAAGCGATAGCCGCCTGTGGTGGCTGGGCAGTTACCATTCCAACTGCACTGACCGTTCAAAATTGCCATAACGTGATACACACCCTGCCTGCAGAACCTGCTGCAATGAGGCAAATGGCGGAAGCGTTAGGTGATATGCAAATTGCGGCTATTAAGTTGGGGCTGTTGGCTGATGAGGCGACGCTGCGTGCAGCGGAACAAATTATCCGCCGTTTTCCAGGAATTCCTGTCGTCGCAGACCCAGTATTAAAAGCAGGTGGTGGCGCTAAGTTATCCACACCCGCTTTGCAGCAACTTTATATTGAGCGTTTGCTACCGCTTGTGGATATCGTAACGCCCAATCGGTTTGAGCTTGCTGCGCTGACGCCTGAGATAACTGATCCTTTGGATGACACTGCACGTGCGGTTGCGTTGCTGGCGCAGGGTTGCCAAGGCGTTCTTGTGACCGCCACCGACGATCCACTCCCGGGTAATACGCAACAGGTTGTGCACACGCTGCACTCTCCTGACACCACGCGCCAATGGCAGTGGCCACGTTTGCCAGAAGTATTTCACGGGTCAGGCTGTACATTGGCCTCGGCGCTTGCGGCTCGTTTAGCCGTTGGTGAGCGCTTACCAACTGCTTGCGAGCAAGCCCAGCACTTTACCTGGGAGAGTTTGTCTCATGGTTATCAACCCCCTAGCGGACAGTGTTTACCGAAACGCTTGCCACGCCCCGTACGCTTTTGATCTCATTGGCAGTAAGCCATTAATGTTGAGGATGCCATGACCACATCTGCAGAATTATTTGACCTCGCCAGTCGTCACATTCCGGGGGGGGTTAATTCCCCTGTTCGTGCTTTTAAAGGCCTCCATCGCCCGCCTGTTTTTATGGAACGTGCTCAGGGTGCCTACTTATTCGATGTGGAAGGTAACCGCTACGTAGACTATATCGGCTCATGGGGCCCGATGATCACTGGGCATGCCGATCAGGATGTACTGGCTGCTGTGCGAGCACGTTTAGATAACGGCCTCTCCTTCGGTACGCCGACCGCTGTCGAAACCACCATGGCTGATCTGATCTGTGAAATGATTCCTTCCATGGAAATGGTGCGTATGACCAGCTCGGGCACCGAAGCGACGATGTCGGCCATTCGCCTTGCACGCGGAACAACGGGGCGCGACAAAATCGTCAAGTTTGAAGGTAACTACCACGGCCATTCTGATTCATTGCTCGTCAAAGCAGGGTCTGGCGCGTTAACCCACGGGGAACCTAGCTCGCCAGGCGTACCCGCATCACTTGCTGAGCATACCATCACGCTCTCGTATAACGACCCTGAAGGGGTGGAGGCGTGCTTTGCAGAGATCGGAGAGCAAATTGCCTGCATTATCGTGGAGCCGGTCGCGGGCAATATGAACTGCATTCCTCCCCAGCCAGGTTTCCTAGAAACGCTGCGCCGGGTGTGCAACGAATCCGGCAGTATTTTGATTTTTGATGAGGTCATGACCGGTTTTCGCGTCGCTTTAGGTGGCGCTCAGGCACATTACGCTGTAACGCCGGATCTTACCTGCCTAGGTAAAATCGTTGGCGGCGGCATGCCCGTTGGGGCGTTTGGCGGTAAACAAGAAATTATGCAGAATATCTCGCCGTTGGGGCCGGTTTATCAAGCGGGTACGCTGTCCGGTAACCCGCTGGCCATGGCTGCCGGGGTTGCTCTGCTAACCAAGCTAAAGGTGCCTGGTTTCCATGACGCGTTGACTCAACGGGTGCAAACGTTGTGTACCGGTTTGCAAGAGCGTGCCAACGCTGCCCGCGTACCGATGATGACCCAATCCGCAGGTGGCATGTTTGGCGTTTTCTTTACGTCGCAATCCCGTGTGGATAACTTTGCGCAGGCAACCGCTTGCAATCCCGATGCTTTCCGTCGTTTCTTTGGTGCCATGCTTGATCACGGTGTGTACCTCGCGCCTTCGGCCTATGAAGCTGGCTTTATGTCGAGTGCCCACACGCCCGAAGATATTCAGCTGACGTTGGATGCTGCAGAAAAAGCCTTTGCAGTTATGTAACATCAAGTAAAGCGCCTGCTACACTTTAAGAGCCGCTCCTACCGAGCGGCTCTGTTGTTAGTGAGGTAAGCACATTATGAAACGACAACCAGCTTGGTACTCTTCACGTTTTAACAACCTATTGTTAACCGCTGTTCTTACCCTTGGCCTACCGCTAACAGGGACGGCCGCACAGGAGCAAGATATGACTCAGATTCATATCACTATGGGCGGCACACCCGGCGCGGAATTCTCAGCCCAGTGGCGTATTACTCATAACGATGAAACCATTGAACACCCCGAAACACGCGGCACAGTGCCCGCTGAATTTACCTTTGAAGGCACCACACTAGAGGGGACGGTAAAACTACTCAGCGAAGATGATCGTCTAGAAGTCGATATTCTTAAAGGCAGTAACCGCTCGCGTTCTGCTACCCAAGGAAAAGGCAGCACGTTAACGGTAATGGTACGTTAAACAAAAAAACCGCCCCGAAGAGGGCGGTTTCCTGAGCTAAGTAAGTACTTACAGACGTACCTACAAAGGTGCTTACCACTGCGTAGAGATAGCAGAGTTGTTGTTACCCGCCTGGAAGTGAGTTGCTGAAGCTGCGCCACCAGCAGTCACGTTTTGACGAATGGTCGACACGTTGCTATTACCTGTCTGGAAGACATCCGCCATATGACCGTCGCCACCTTGGAAAATATAGGAAGCGCTCAGATCTGCTTCAACCTGGACAACATTTGCTTCGTTTCCATTACCAGCTTGATGGATAAAGCTCCAGGTTTCGTCAGTATTAAAGGCTTGGTATACTTCAGCGCTGTTTCCATTACCGAACTGCTCAACAATTGAGTCGCTTTGCGCAGTATTCAGGAACTGAGCGACGGTAGAGCTGTTGCTGTCACCTTGCTGGAACACATAAGAGTCGTTGCGCTCGCCCCCCTGCTGTATAACGGTGGAATCATTGTCATTACCTAGTTGATATACAATCGACTCATGTTCGTTGCCGCTTTGGAAAACATAAGAATCGTTGTCATCACCTTCCTGTACCACTCGTGAGTACTGAGCATGGCCTGCCTGATCAGTTTCAGCCATATTATTGTTACCAGTCTGGAAAATAAGCGAAGTCCGCATTGGGGCACGAGCAAAGCCGTCCATGCCCTCACGGATATCTTGCTGATTTTCAAACGTGGGGTTTGAGCCTGCGTTAGCAGCAAGGTTTGTTGTAGAGTTATCAAAGTCACGCGCTTGGCTAGAGAAACTAACAGCCATTGCAACAGCAGCGGCGATAACAGTCATTTGAGTTTTCATTGTGTTTCCCCTTTTTTCGATCGACTTGCTTTGGTTGTTTACTGAGAAGCAGTTGGCGACTCAGTAGGTATCGATAGTGACTGGTCGTGCGTTGCCCGAAAGATTCTGTTGCTGGACACTTACAGCACGTAAGCCACTGCCCGATTGTGAAATCGAAACGTCACCTTTAAATCCATTTTGATAAATATCGGCTTTATACTGGACGTTATTACCTTGCTGACTAATAGAGGCGGTATTGTCATCGCCTACTTGCCAAATAATTCCGGTATTATTTCCGTTACTTTGCATTATGCTTGCTTGATTACCATTGCCGACTTGATCGATGTAGGCAAAATTAGAGAGCTGATAACTCACTGAACGTGACTGAGCAACGCTTGCTTTATTATTGTTACCTTGCTGACGAATGATGCTTAGATTGCTGTGTAGTGCGGCATTATCAATAGCTGCAAACTGAGTAACTCTTGCACTTCTATCGAATAAGTCGCTTCCATTCTCATTGGCTTGTAACACAGAAGAAAAAGTCAGCAGAGCAATAGCTATCGTTATCGCAGCACGACAACGAGTTTTTTTCGTTGTAGTTGTTCTGAGCCGATAGCTGTAATGTTTCATTTTTAATTCCTTTTGAAACTCAGTGTGTCTTTTTGTTTCATTGACTGAGTTTGGACCATTCTAAAAATGGCGCCATAGGAAGTTTTTTTAATGCTATGGTTATATATTTAACGTAAGTTATATTTTTTATTTGCTAATTTTTTGATTCTTATGGTACTAGTATTTTAATTATGTTGATTTTTTTGTTTTAATAAAAAAAGCCACTCGATCGAGTGGCCATTGTTTTTTATAGTTTTATTTGAGTAGTGTTCCCTTGATTAATTTTCACTAAAGCATAGGTATCGGTGCATTAAGATAGTCATCTAAAATGGTGTCTTGAATATTGGTTCCGGGAGCAAGATTCCATAATCGATTTTCGATACCTCTCGCTACAAGGTGAATGACAGCAGATTCTATTGCCGACATTACCGCGAGCTGAACCGGTTCATTTGTGGTTATACCTGCTTCGGCCTCTAATAAGCGCCTGAAATCAATAAAGCGATAAACCCCTGCGCGTAGCTCTTTAGAATAGATGGTCTTGGTGGTGGTGACGTTAGCTAATATTTCGCCTGTTGAGATTTCCACCGCACGTAAGTTCACCGTCACCTGATCGACCTGGTACTGGCCTGATGCCCCAATACCAAAATATTCGGCACCGGCTCCTCCGGTTCGTACGTTCGATTCATAAGCAATAATGCCACCCTCTAACATCACCGACGCTGCTCTTAACGATGGCAGCGTATCGGGCTGCCCAAAGCGTTCGAACTCCGCGCGAATAATACGGCGTTCTGTTAACAAGTTTTGTAATCCAACACGTTCAAGCGGGATAAACCAGCCAGAGTCAGATAGGGCTCCGGTAAGCATTGCTGCAGCCCCTTGGGTTACCGCAGTTGAAAACGTGCTGGCGGGAGCTGGCCGGTATTGCCCTGTTTGATCACGAAAATCATACACAGAGACAAATATCTTTCCTGACGGTGGCGGGAGCGATACAAGGTCCTGGTAGGTAGCTCCTCTAGGCGTGAGTGTTGCTTCAGCACCTTCTAAATTTTCAGACGTTGCCACCATTCCTGCACAGCCACTCAGCAGGCTAGCGATGACAATTGAGGCGATAATTTTCATAATGATCCCCTGACAAAGCAGATAGCGTTAGTCGTTATTACTGGTTTTTTAGCGATTGGTATCGATGTTGTTGTTAAGGGTTAAATAGGCCGCCAACGCTAATCTCTGTTACATCTCCAGTAACTTTATCCACAACACGCACAATTAGTTGTCCGCTATTGTCACTTACGACAACGCCGAACTCATCGCTATCGAAGCTACCTTCACTGACTTCACCGCGGCTAACATCGGAAATGAGCTGTGATATCAAACGACTTTCTAAACTTTGTAATAAGCGCTCAGTGGATGATAATGTTTGCCCCCTACGTGCATTTGGATCTGTATTGGTATCTTGCGACTGGGCTTTACCTAACAGGTAACTACCTGTAAAAGGGTCGCCGCCAAAAGAAGGATTAATAGGTTTATAAATTAAATCCCCTGATTGCGCGTGAACACTTATTCCCATTAACACTATGAACGTAGCGCAAGCTGTTTTTCTATAGCTTTTCATTAGAATAACTCCTCTTTTCCCAAGTCTTTATCTGAGGTAAGAGCAGATGCCAGCTGCTGCTGGAGAAGTGCCTCCTCAACGATATTGACAGCTTCTCCTGCTACGCGGTCAGCTTCGCTAATCCTGGGAGAGAGCTGTGTTCTGAAGTACATTCGATTGCCTTCCACGATGGCAATTTGGCTGCCCCAGCGGGCATCGGGACGTTCTTGAATGGTAATCGTGGCATTACCGATAATGAGGTTATCCATTGCTCGCTGGCTGAAAGCGCGATAAAAGGTCTTACCTGCCATGGTGACGGTACGGTCGACCATGATGCCGGTTAGTTCACTACCTCTATTTCGTTGTCCTTGAATTTCTGGGCCATCGGGGCTTGATAGTTGGTTAATAGCGTTAACTTCTTCCTGTTCGTTGGCGGCTAATGTGCGGGAAGAATTGTTTTTTTCATTGGCAAATGTATCAGTCGTTAATGCAAGAAAACTGATAAAAATGACCAGTAAATAGCGATGTAGATTCATAGCTATATACCCTTTTAAAAAGCTACCGATGACGTTGTAAACTACGTGCGGTTTCTATATTAGGAAGAATTGGTCCAAGGTTCTGATGGATCCAGTTAAGTGCTTGAATACGATTGTGAACGTTTATTTTTCGGAAAATGTTATAAAGATGAGACTTGACGGTGTGCTCACTTACAAACAACTTGTCGGCAATCTGCTGGTTAGAGGAACCCGCGCTTAATAAAGAGATAATTTCCATTTCTCGATTGGTTAATCCACAGGCAGGACGAAACGCGTTGCTTTGATACTTGCGATAAAAAAGAATCAGGCGCGCCATTAAATCTCGAGACATCCATAGCTCATCATCAAGTAACGCGTGGATACCTTTGCAAAATACTTCTAAGCTCTCATTGCGATAAAATACCCCTTTCAATTGAGCGCAAGAGAGCGCTTCTAGGGCATGGTCCATATCACGGATATTGAAAGCGGCTAGGGGGACTTTTGTAAGCGCTTCTGGCAGTTTCTCTTGCCACTCTGGCAATGCCTCTACACTAATATGGTCACTATCAATTAGGATGAGCAGCTTTTCGACAGGTGAAGAGGGTATGGTGACGTCAGGCGAGTAAATGCTAATTGAGCAATTGGTGTGATCATGTAAATAGTCTGCAAATAGCTGTGATTGCGGACTTTTTTCGGTAATGAGATACACCAAACCTATGGTCTTTTCCTGTGACATTGGGAAGCCCTCGTGGAAAGAAAGAGTGAGCAGGTGCTCTCAGAAGTGTTGCCTATAAGATACATTTCGTAAAGTTTTGTTATTAGTTTTTTGGTAAAAATAATTTGAACATATATATGCTTTTTGGAAATATAAATGTTAACCATATGATTTAAATTTATTTATTTTTTAACATAAGGAATCTTTAAATTAGATCTGCATGTTTACATTTAGTAACAAAAGGCTTGCTATAGAAGAAATTTGAGACAAGTAAACTCATTACCTTCCTTTTCGGAGATATCGTTATGGCATCGTCAAATACCTTAGTTTTAGCCAGCGGAAATGTAGGAAAATTAAAAGAATTCAATCAATTACTAGCACCTCTTGGGTTAGATGTCCGTGCGCAATCCGAATTTGGAGTAGGCGATGTGGAGGAAACAGGGCTTACTTTTGTTGAAAACGCACTTCTGAAAGCTCGTGAGGCAAGTAGAATCAGTGGGTTGCCTGCATTGGCAGACGACTCAGGCCTTGAGGTGGATGCACTTCATGGTGCGCCAGGCATCTATTCAGCGCGTTATGCAGGTGAGCCTAAAAGTGACGAGCGCAATAATGAGAAATTATTAACGTCGCTCAGCAGCTATGCTGAGGGTCAACGTAGTGGGCGTTATTGGTGCGTATTGGTCTACTTGCGTCATGCAGAAGATCCAGTACCTGTTATCGTGCAACGCAGTTGGGAAGGTGAAATTCTGGCGCATCCGCGAGGTAATGGCGGTTTTGGCTATGACCCTCTTTTCTGGCTACCGGACCAAGGAATGAGTGTTGCCGAGTTATCCAGTGAAACCAAGAACCGACTTAGTCATCGTGGGCGAGCATTACAGGGCTTGGTTGAGTTGTTGAAGGTGGCGCATGGCTGAATTACTGCCTCCGTTATCGCTATATATTCATACGCCATGGTGCGTACGTAAGTGTCCGTACTGTGACTTTAATTCCCATGAGCCCGGTAGTGACGAGCTGCCCGAAGCGGCTTATTTAAATGCCCTGCTCAATGATTTGGAGGGTGATTTATCGTTAGCAAGTGAAAGAGAAATTCAAACTATCTTTATTGGTGGTGGCACGCCAAGCCTGTTATCACCTGCTTTTTACGATCAATTGTTCAAAGAGATACGCCTTCGGTTACCGTTCTCCTCTACTATCGAAATTACCCTTGAAGCGAATCCTGGCACGACCGAGCAGCAGCGATTTATTGGTTATCGAGAAGCCGGGATCAATCGCTTGTCTTTAGGAGTTCAGAGCTTTCGCCCTGAGCAGCTTAGCGCGTTGGGGCGTATTCATAGCGGCCAAGAAGCGGTCAATGCTGTTCGCCAGGCGCGTGAAGCTGGGTTTGATAATCTCAATATTGATTTAATGCATGGGTTACCTAAACAAACCCCGATTCAAGCGATGGAGGATATTGAACAGGCATTGGCTCTAGAGCCTGAGCATCTCTCCTGGTATCAGTTAACGCTTGAACCGAATACGGCATTTTTCTCTCATCCGCCTGTGTTACCAGAAGAAGAGGCTCTCTGGGACATTCAAGAAGCTGGCCACCAACGCCTTGAGCAAGCTGGTTTGCGGCGCTATGAAATTTCCGCCTACGCGCGAGCGGGTCAACAAAGCCGCCACAACATCAATTATTGGCAGTTTGGCGATTATTTGGGAATTGGGGCGGGAGCGCATGGAAAACTGACGACGGTTGATAGCCAGGGTCAGCGGCATATTGAAAGGCGCTGGAAGACGCGTCAGCCAGAGGCGTATTTACGCCGTGCAAATGATCCGCGTGGCTTTGTGGCTGGCAAGCAGCCGATAGCAACGCAGGAACTACCCCTTGAGTTTGCGATGAATGCGTTACGTTTAACCGATGGCGTCACAATGGATGTCTGGACGGCTTACACAGGGCAGCCACAAGACGTGTTACTTTCACGGTTACAAAGTGCGTATGAAAAAGGACTTTTAATGGAAATGCCCGAAAAGCTGCGTGCATCGCCTCAAGGTCTATTATTCTTGAACGAATTGCTGACATTAATAAGCGATGAGTGATCAGCGATATATAAAGCTATTACCCTGAAGATTATCAAGGAGTGAGTGATGCGTATTTCTCGACTACTGACCCCGCTGGCAGCAGCCATTTTGTTAGCTGGTTGTGCTACCTCGGACCCTTATGGCGGTCAGACGCAGCGCTCTAGCACTGCGATGGGATCTGGCATTGGCGCGGCTATTGGCGCTGCCGCTGGTGCGCTGTCTGGCGATGGCAGCACTAGCCGTCGTGATCGTGCATTGATTGGTGCGGCGGTAGGTGCTGCAGCGGGTGCTGGTATAGGCGTTTATATGGATCGTCAGGAGCAACAGCTGCGCCAAAATCTCCAGGGCTCGCGTATTGAGATTGATCGTCGCGGTGACGATATTGTGCTTAATATGCCCAGCGGCGTTACGTTTGGTTTCGACTCTGCTGAGCTTACCAGCGAGGCGCGTAACTCTCTTAACCAGGTAGCGAATGTACTGACCCAGTACCAGGATACCCGCGTCAACATTGCTGGCCACACTGATAGCACTGGAGATGCAAACTATAACCAGCGTCTGTCTGAGCGCCGTGCCCAGTCTGTGGGTAATTACCTTAGCCAAAATGGCGTATCCTCGGCTCGATTAAACACCATGGGATACGGGGCCAACCAGCCGGTTGCTAGCAATAATTCTGAACAAGGCCGTGCGCAAAACCGCCGTGTTGAAATCACCTTGACTCCCACCGGGAATGGCCAGGGTTAACGCTAACGATTGATAAGCTAACCTCGGCATTGCCGATAAACGCCCGCTATGCTCACATAGCGGGCTTTTTTCGATTCTCTGTTAGCGAGCGACTATGCTGTCTTACCAACACGCTTACCATGCCGGTAACTTTGCCGATGTGCAGAAGCATTTAACGCTTTACGCGGTGGTTGATTATTTATTACGTAAAAAAACAGCCATTACATATATAGATACCCATGCGGGACGAGGCCTCTATCCACTTAACACCAAAGAGACTCAGCGGCTTCAAGAATACCGTGAGGGCATTTGGCCGCTGTGGAAAGCGAGTGAACAGCTAACTGACCCTTTATTGAGAGGTTGGCTAACCACGTTGCTAACTGCCCAGCCTAATGCATCTGAGCTGACCCATTACCCTGGCTCACCTTGGTGGCTTTCTCAGCCGCTTCGTGAGCAGGACCGCCTAACGTTATTTGAGCTTCACCCTGGTGAGCATGAGCACTTAAGCAGCCAATTGCTTTCCCCGCAGGCGCAGCGAATTTATGGGGATGGCCTGGCAGGCTTGAGTACGCTGATACCGGTTGCAACCCCTCGTTTATGCGTACTGATTGACCCTAGCTACGAACGTAAAGCGGAGTATTTGGAGGTAGTTGATGCGGTGACCTATAGCCTGGCCAAAGCGCGGCATGCGGTGCTACTGGTGTGGTATCCACTGTTACCAGCAGGCCACCATCACTCGCTGCTAGACGGCTTGAAGGAGAGCGGTATCCGTAAAATTTGGCGTAGCGAGCTTCAACGCCATGCACCAAGCGAGCAAAGCCATGGCATGTACGGTAGTGGAATGCTAGTGATTAACCCGCCTTGGGGATTAGATGAGCGCCTAGCGGCGGCGATGGCCCACATTACGCCGCTGCTAGGCTCTGATAGTGACTATCGATCAGAGTGGCTGGTAGGCGAATAGCTGGCTGGCTGCCAGCTGTTATTTACCAATACAAAAACTGCCAAAAATTTCACCGAGCAGGTCGTCAGCGCTGAATTCACCGGTAATTTCGCCTAACGCCTGCTGAGCATCGCGCAAGTCTTCGGCCAGCAATTCCCCGGCTCCGTAGCCATCTAGCTGGGCACGTCCGGTGTCTAATGCCGCCATGGCGCGATCTAAGGCGTCTAAATGGCGACGGCGGGCTGAAAATCGTCCCTCGGTTGTCGCAGAAAAGCCCATAATATCTTTTAGATGGGTTTTTAAGTTATCCACACCCATGCCGGTTTTGGCGGATAGCCTGATCGTTGGCGGGGTTGTGGATAAATCAATGCCCGCTGGTTCAGCGCTGGTATCGATTTTATTGCGCACCAGTGTCAGGCGTGTTTGATCGGGGAGTCTGGCGACAAATTCTGGCCAAATAGTCATAGGATCGGTCGCATCGGTAGTGGAGGCATCTACCAATAGCAGCACGCGGTCGGCTTTTTCGATCTCTTCCCAAGCACGGGCAACGCCGATTTTCTCTACGGCATCGGGAGTGTCGCGCAGCCCGGCGGTGTCGATTATATGCAACGGCATGCCATCAATATGGATGTATTCCCTCAGCACGTCACGGGTGGTGCCAGCAATATCCGTGACGATAGCGGTATCTTGTTCGGTCAATGCATTGAGCAAGCTAGACTTACCGGCATTGGGCCGTCCAGCAATCACCACGCTCATTCCTTCACGTAACAGTGCCCCTTGACCTGCGGCTTTGCGAACCGCCATCAGCGCTTGCTGAACGCTGTCTAAACGGTTGGCAACGTGGCCATCGGCTAAAAAGTCGATTTCCTCCTCAGGGAAATCAATCGCCGCTTCGACGTATACCCGTAACTCAATCAGTCGCTCCACTAATGTCGATATACGCTGGGAAAACTCACCTTGTAGCGAGCGTACGGCATTTTCGGCAGCGGAACGGGAAGTGGCATCTATCAGATCGGCAATGGCTTCGGCTTGGGCTAGATCCAACTTGTCGTTTAGAAAGGCACGCTCTGAAAACTCACCTGGGCGTGCGAGGCGTGCGCCAAGCTGTAGGCAGCGTTCAAGCAGCATATCCATAATGATTGGCCCGCCATGCCCTTGCAGTTCAAGCACGTCCTCACCCGTAAATGAGTGGGGTCCGTTGAACAGTAGCGCAATGCCTTCATCAATCACGCTTTCAGCGGCATAAAAAGGGCCATAGTGAGCGTAACGAGGGGAGGGGCAGTGGCCAAGTACAGCGGCTGCGATATCGCGGCAGGCAGGGCCTGAGACGCGAATAATGCCAACACCGCCGCGGCCAGGAGGAGTTGCCAGAGCGGTAATGGTGTCTTGAGTGTAAAGTCGATCGGCCATGGCGCTTCTCGTTGGTGTATGGCGAAGATTGTCGCGTTGTTCATCCTAAAACGCCAGACCCCCGCAAAGGCGGGGGTCTGGAGGGTAGCATAAGGGAGCGTGTTACTTGGTTCGCAACCCTTTGCCGACGTTGGGATCATTCTCAATGCTACGCGTAATGAAGTACTGCTGCGCCACCGAGATGATATTGTTGACGACCCAGTAGATAACCAGACCGGCTGGGAACCACAGGAAGAAGAAGGTGAAGATAATCGGCAACATCTTCATGATCTTCGCCTGCATGGGATCTGGTGGTGTCGGATTCAGCATTTGCTGAACAAACATCGAGATACCCATCAAAATCGGCAAGATGAAGTAGGGGTCTTTCACCGAGAGATCCTGAATCCAGAACATAAACGGCGCATGGCGCAGCTCAACGGACTCAAGCAACATCCAGTACAGGGCGATAAAGACCGGCATTTGCACCAGAATCGGCAAACAGCCACCCAGTGGATTGATCTTCTCTTTCTGGTAGAACTTCATCATCTCTTGAGACATTTTCTGGCGATCATCGCCATACATCTCTTTGAGACGCTGCATTTCCGGACCAAGCTTACGCATACGCGCCATTGACTTGTAGGCTTTGGCGGATAGCGGGAACAGCACCAGTTTTACCAGTACGGTCAGCAGTACAATTGACCAGCCCCAGTTGCCAACGATGTCGTGGATCTTATCCAGTAACCAGAACAGCGGGTTAGCGATAAACCACAGCCAACCGTAATCGACGGTTAAGCGTAGGTTGGGAGCGACTTGTTCAAGATAGTCTTGAACCTTGGGCCCCATGTACAGCGTTGCGCTTAGCGTTGCCTCGCCATCAGCGGCCACACTGCTTGTGGGGCCTGCAAACGCTACGACATTACGATCCCGAGAATCGGTAGTGACATAGTAGAGGTTTTGCTGATTTTGCGCTGGCGCCCAGGCAGATACGAAGTAGTGCTGGATCATCGCAATCCAGCCACCCTGCGCCTCACGATTTTCAAAGTTATGGCTTTGAATATCGTCGAAGTCGATTTTTTCGTAGCGCGTGTCTGGAGTAGAGTAGGCTGCACCTAGATACGAGTTCATGCCCATGGCGACGCCACTTGAGGGGTCAGGGCTATTATCGCGCGCCAGTTGACCGATAAAGCGTGCGCTAATCGGTGACTCGGTGTTGTTGGCTAAATAGTAACTAACGTTGACCGCGTAGTCGCCGCGCTTAAAGGTCAATCGCTTAATAACCTCAACGCCGTTAACTTCCGCTGTTAAATCAACACTTAGCTGCTCTTCATCGTTTCCTAAGCGGTACTCGGTACGCTCGGGCGTGAAAGCAATGCGGCTAGCTTGGCCGTCCAGTTGAAGACCCGAACGAGCGACGTAGCTACGCGTTGAGTTATCAGAAAGCAACACGTAGTTACGATCTGAATCCAGCGTTAGCTTATGTTGCGGTAGGGCGGCGTACACGATATCGCCACCATGTGGGTCAATACGTACGTCGAGAACGTCGGTCGTGACAGCAATAAAGTCTCGGCTAGACGAGTTACTTTCTGCTTCTCCCGGCATGCCTCCACTAATGGCATTTTGGGGAGCCGACGAACTAGGAACCGATAAATCATCGCTGCCAACATTATTGGCGGATGAGCCGTTGCTGTTTTGGGTAATTTCAGGCGTCGAGTCGACGCTTATTTGCCCATAATCCTGATTCCACTGTACAACCAATAGGTAGGCAAGTACTGCCAGTGGAATCAGTAATAAAAGTCGTTTTACGTCCATGAGGGTTCTGCCCGATGGGTGGTGAACATGCTAATGGCGCAGTGTGATTTACTCGACCCATGACACACGAAAGCCTGCCAGACGGCAGGCCGAGGTCGAGCGGCGAGGTGTGTCGTCAAGCGTCACGTGTTACGCCATTAGGCGGGAGTGATACAGGCACCGCCTGTGCGTCGCGCTGAAGCCGTTTCCACATGCCGTGTAGCTGGCGATTTAGCGTCTCGTTATCAATATCTTGAACACCACGCTTTGCCAATATCACGATATCCACAGAGGGTAAGTGATCCTGGCGGAGGCGAACAGATTCTCTCACGAGTCGCTTAAAGCGGTTGCGATCAACAGCGAGCTTCACATTCTTTTTGCTGACCACCAGTCCAATGCGGGGGTGCCCCCGGGTACTCAAACGCGCTAACGCCATCATACCTTTGCCATGAACCTTCAGGTCTGCTTGTTCGAACACGTGACTAAAATCCCCAGCGTTTAGCAAACGCAAGCACCGGGGAAAGCCTTGATGCGGCACACGCAATCCGAGATCAGGCGCTCAGACGCTTGCGGCCTTTGGCACGGCGGCGTGCGATAACGGCACGGCCGTTTTTGGTTGCCATACGAGCACGGAAGCCATGCGCGCGCTTGCGCTTGAGAACGCTGGGTTGAAAAGTGCGTTTCATAACTCGTTATTCCCACGTGGTTTAGGACGGAAAGTGAATTCCAAAAGACCCGGTCCAGTGAGGAAACTAGCCGGGGAGTTTCAATTCAAGACCGGAAATTGTAGAGACTTCCCGCGCCCGGTGCAATTTTTCCTTGCATAAAAAGCGTTAAAAAGGCAATGGAAGCCCTGTCGACATCACCATCGTGGCTTTTTGTCATGACACTACTATTACTAATGAGGTTATTTAAAACCTACTGTTATTAATAGTGGGGATACTTATTGTGGATAAGTTGTTTTAGACGATTTTTATCAACAGCTTAAAAAAATAAAAAATCTGTGCATAACCTTCGGATAAGCCTTAAATAAACTGTTAATTAGGTGTGTTCAACAGGTTATAGAATACATCAAAACAGCTTTGTCCCTGATCGATTCCCAGCTTTTCCCTATGCCTTATGAATAGTTGTCCACAAGGCAAAAAGAGGCATTAGTGCGTGTGGATAACCGGTCCGTTGGGCGCTACAATGGTCGGCCGTTTTCAACCGATGGTGAGATGAGTGTCACTCGCGCTTTGGCAACAGTGCCTGGACTACCTGCAGGACGAACTGAATTCACAGCAGTTCAATACCTGGATACGTCCGCTGCAGGCAGAAGAAGGAGAGACCAATGAGCTACGCTTGTTGGCGCCGAATCGCTTTGTGCGCGACTGGGTGAGTGATAAGTATTCAAAGCGTATCAGCGAACTGATGCGCGAACTTGCGCCATCCAAGCCTCCCAAAGTCAGTTTGACGGTAGGTAGCCGCCGTGTGGCAGCACCTGCCCCGCAGCCAAGAGACTTGGGTAATCCCGTCTCAGCATCTCCCTCAAGGCAAGCGTCGCCTGCGGTTCATACGCCGCCAAGAGGGGATCTTGCCGATGAGCGAGAAATTGATCAGCTACGGGAGGAGTCACCGAGTCGGCGAGGTAATGAGCGCCAGGTACAGGTTGAAGGCAGCCTAAAACATGGCAGTGGTCTAAACCCTAATTTTACCTTCGATACTTTTGTTGAAGGTAAATCGAACCAGCTCGCTCGTGCGGCATCTCGTCAGGTATCTGAAAATCCTGGCGGAGCCTATAACCCACTGTTTTTATACGGTGGCGTTGGTTTAGGTAAAACACACTTGATGCACGCTGTCGGTAATGCCCTGGCTGGCCGACGTGAAAATGCCCGAGTGGTGTATCTACACTCTGAGCGCTTTGTCGCGGATATGGTGAAAGCACTGCAGTTAAATGCGATTAATGATTTCAAGCGTTTCTATCGCAGCGTTGATGCACTACTTATTGATGATATTCAGTTTTTCGCTGGAAAAGAGCGTTCCCAGGAAGAGTTCTTCCACACCTTTAATGCATTATTAGAGGGTGGACAGCAAATGATACTTACCTCTGACCGCTACCCAAAAGAGATTAGCGGTGTAGAGGAGCGTCTGAAATCGCGCTTTGGTTGGGGGCTGACAGTGGCTATTGAGCCGCCAGAGCTTGAAACCCGTGTAGCGATTTTAATGAAAAAAGCCGATCAGGCGAAAGTTGATCTCCCGCACGACGCTGCCTTCTTTATTGCTCAGAAGATTCGCTCAAACGTCCGCGAGCTTGAAGGTGCGTTGAAAAAGGTGATTGCAGATTCGCATTTCATGGGGAAAACCATTACCCAGGAATTTATTCGCGAATCGCTGAAAGACCTGTTAGCGCTTCAAGATAAACAGGTAGGTGTTGATAATATTCAACGAACGGTTGCCGAATATTACAAAATTAAAGTTGCCGACCTGCTTTCTAAGCGTCGCTCTCGTTCCGTCGCACGGCCAAGGCAAGTTGCTATGGCGCTAGCGAAAGAGCTAACAAATCACAGCTTGCCGGAAATAGGTGATGCCTTTGGTGGCCGTGATCACACGACCGTGTTGCACGCTTGCCGGAAGGTCAAAGCGCTGCAAGAGGAAAATGCGGATATTCGTGAAGATTACAAGAATCTTCTTCGCCTGCTAACTAGTTAACCGTTATCGTTTGGGCCTGCGCTGTGGGCCTTTCAGGATAGAAACCGGAGTACCGATGAAATTTACTATTTCCCGAGAGGCGTTGCTTCGCCCGCTGACTCTGGTGGCGGGCGTAGTCGAACGGCGCCAAACGCTACCAGTACTTTCTAATGTACTGATCCAGGTAGAAGGGGATCAGGTAGCATTAACCGGTACCGACCTAGAAGTAGAGCTAGTAGGCCGTACTGTGGCGAGCCAAGTTGATCAACAGGGCGCAGCCACGGTTCCTGCTCGTAAGCTAATGGATATCTGTAAATCGTTGCCAGATCAGTCTGAGATTCAGCTGGCGGTAGAAGAGGGGCGTGCCGTACTGCGTAGTGGCCGTTCGCGCTTTACGCTGTCGACTCTGCCCGTTGCAGAATTTCCAAATATTGAAGATGCTGATGGTAGTCAGGAACTTAGTGTGCCCAGAGGGACATTGAAGCACCTGATTGAGTCAACGTCTTTTGCAATGGCTCAGCAGGATGTACGTTATTATCTGAACGGCATGCTAATCGAAATTCAAAGTAATTTGCTGCGCACCGTTGCCACTGATGGGCACCGCTTAGCTATGTGCTCACGGTCTATCGATTGTGTTGTTGACCAAGCGCAAAAGCTAATCGTACCGCGGAAAGGTATCCTAGAGCTTTCTCGCTTGTTGGACGATAGCGATGAGCCGGTAAGCCTTACTCTGGGCTCAACCCATGTCCGTGCTCATACCGGTGACTTTACGTTTACTTCTAAACTGATTGACGGAAAATTTCCTGACTACGAGCGCGTAGTGCCGCGCAATGGCGATAAGGTATTAATCGCTGAGCGTGCTGAATTGCGCCAGGTGCTTTCACGTACTGCTATTCTCTCGAATGAGAAATATCGTGGTGTGCGGCTGTACCTTGAGGAAAACAACCTTAAAGTGATGGCCAATAACCCTGAACAGGAAGAAGCCGAAGAGAATGTGGCCGTTGAGTATAATGGCGGTGCTATGGAGGTTGGCTTTAACGTAGGTTACTTGGTAGACGTGCTTTCGGTACTAAATGAAGAGCGGGTGCAGATGACGCTGGCAGATCCCAATAGCAGTGCGCTGTTAGAAGAGCCAGGCGGTGGTGATGCGCTTTATGTTGTTATGCCGATGCGGCTATAACTGCGATAAGTGGTTAAAGAGGGCGGCGCTTCTGATGGCAGAAGCGCCGTTTTCGCGTTTTAAAGGATGGCAGGTTTTATGCTCTTATTCGCTGGCAGTTGTTAATGAGTGTGTCTCGCTTAAATCTTCAGGGACTGCGTAATTTAGCGCCAGTTGAGATGTGCCCTGCCTCCCGTATTAATGTGATATACGGCGTTAATGGCAGTGGTAAAACTAGCCTGCTGGAAGGTATTCATATTCTAGGAATGGGGCGCTCTTTTCGGACTCGGCAGCTTAAACATGCTATACAGTCTGAAGCGCCCTATATGACGCTCTACGGACGTTTGGCGGGAGACCCTGAGGTTACGCTTGGTGTGAGGAGAATGCGCGCTCAGCGCGAGCTAGAGCTGCGTTTGCGTGGTGAAAAAGGCGTCCGCTTGGCCGAGCTGGTTGAAGCTATGCCGTTGCAACTCATAAATCCAGATGCCTTTCGCCTTCTCGAAGGATCGCCTGCGGGCCGTAGAGAGTTTTTGGATTGGGGAGTGTTTCACGTGAAACACTCCTTTCTCGACGCATGGAGACGAACGCGTCGCGCGGTGAAACATCGGAATGCACTCGTTAGGCGTGGTAGAATAGTCCCCAGCGAAATAGCGGTATGGGAGTATGAGTTAGCTACCTGGGGGGAGCAGATGGACGCACTCCGTCAGGCATGGTTCAGCGAGTTCTTACCGGTATTCGACGAAACCTTAAAGGAACTGATCTCTCTACCCGGTTTAACGCTTCGTTATGCAAGAGGCTGGGATAAGCAGCGCGCCCTAGCGGACGTTTTGCAGGATAGCCGCCAAGCGGATCAGCAGATGGGTTTTACCCAACAGGGGCCGCAGCGAGCAGACTTGCGAATCAGGTTAAACAAGCAGCCTGCTGTTGAAGTCCTTTCCAGAGGCCAGCAAAAGCTGGTGGTTAGTGCATTAAAGCTTGCCCAGGGGCGGCTTCTGGAAAGTACCACACAACGACACTGCATTTACTTGATCGACGATTTACCTGCGGAGCTAGATAGCACGCACCAAGGTCGGTTCTGTAATTTGCTCGAAAAAATGCAGTGTCAGGCATTTATTACAAGCGTCGAACCCTCCGCGCTTCGTGGTATATGGAAACCCTCAACAGATGTTGGGATGTTTCACGTGAAACAGTCCAGTTTAGGGTTAAGCCAATTACTGCCGGACGGGTAGACGACACGGAACGAGACAGACTTCACGACGGAGTGGTCAATGAGCGAGCAGGCTTACGATTCATCAAGCATTAAGGTGCTCAAAGGGCTAGACGCAGTACGCAAGCGCCCAGGCATGTATATCGGCGATACCGACGACGGCACCGGGTTGCACCACATGGTTTTCGAGCTGGTGGATAACTCCATCGATGAAGCTCTGGCAGGTCACTGTAGTGAAATTCGTGTGGTTATCCACCCGGATGAATCAGTAACGGTGAGTGATAATGGCCGTGGTATTCCCACTGAGTTACATGAAGGCGAAGGCGTCTCAGCAGCAGAAGTTATCATGACGGTGCTGCATGCCGGCGGAAAATTCGATGATAACTCGTATAAAGTATCTGGCGGTCTACACGGTGTAGGGGTGTCGGTTGTTAACGCGCTTTCAGAAGAGCTGCGGCTAACCATCTGGCGTCAAGGGGAAGTGTTTGAGCAAGTCTACCAACACGGCGTACCTCAAGCGCCATTAGGTATTGTCGGTAAAACGGAAAAAAGTGGCACTCGTGTACATTTTCGTCCGTCACCGAATACGTTTGCGAATATCGAGTTTCACTACGATATTCTCGCTAAACGCCTGCGTGAACTTTCATTTTTGAACTCAGGCGTTGCTATCCGTTTAATGGATGAGCGGAGCGGCAAAGAGGAGCTGTTTCATTATGAAGGTGGTTTGAAAGCATTTGTTGACCATCTGAATAAAAATAAAACAGTTCTGAATCCTGTCTTTCACTTTAATGCTGTGCGAGAAGATGGTGTTGAAGTAGAAGTGGCGATGCAGTGGAGCGAGGCCTTCACGGAAAACATTTTCTGCTACACCAATAATATCCCTCAGCGAGATGGTGGAACCCACTTAGCGGGCTTTCGTGCCGCGCTTACGCGCACGCTTAACCACTACATCGAAGCTCAGGGGTTACTGAAAAAATCGAAGGTCAATACCTCGGGCGACGATGCTCGCGAAGGCTTGACCGCTATCATCTCTGTTAAAGTTCCCGATCCTAAGTTCTCGTCGCAAACTAAAGATAAGCTGGTTTCCAGCGAAGTTAAAACGGCGGTTGAGCAAGAAATGGGGCGGCTATTTGCTGACTATCTGATCGAGAAGCCGAACGAGGCTAAATCGATCGTTAACAAGATGCTAGATGCTGCACGGGCGCGAGAAGCCGCTCGTAAAGCACGGGATATGACTCGCCGTAAGGGCGCGCTCGATATTGCCGGACTACCTGGAAAACTTGCCGACTGCCAAGAGAAAGACCCCAGCCAATCAGAACTTTATCTGGTGGAGGGTGACTCGGCTGGTGGCAGTGCTAAACAGGGGCGCGACCGTCGTACTCAGGCAATTTTGCCGCTGAAAGGTAAGATACTAAACGTTGAGAAAGCGCGTTTCGATAAGATGCTGTCATCAGCAGAAGTCGGCACGCTGATTACAGCGCTAGGCTGTGGTATCGGTCGCGAAGAGTTTAACCCCGATAAGCTACGTTACCATTCGGTCATTATTATGACGGATGCCGACGTTGACGGTTCGCACATCCGCACGTTATTGCTAACGTTCTTTTTCCGTCAGATGCCGGAGTTGATTGAGCGTGGTCACATCTTTATTGCTCAACCCCCACTTTATAAAATTAAGCGGGGTAAGCAAGAGCTCTACCTGAAAGATGAGCAAGCAATGACCGACTACCTGACCACCACCGCATTGGATGGGGCAGGACTACATGTTAATGCTGATGCACCTGGCATCACCGGTTCGCAACTAGAGGCGCTGGTTACTCAGTACCGAAATGTGATGAAGCGAATTGACCGCCTTGCGCGTGTCTATCCCATTGCAGTGCTTAAGCAGGCTGTGTATGCAACGGCGCTTCAGGGTGAAGTCAGTCTCAAAGACCGTGTCACCATGGAAAATTGGATTGCTGAGTTACAGAAAGTAATGGATGACATGGTGGCCTATGAAGGCGGACCGCGTTACCAGTTCTATCTGCATGAAGATAGCGAGCGCGGTTTGCACTTGCCAGCGGTGTCTTTGATTGCCCACGGTGTTACAACGGAGTATTTGTGGGGGCTGGACTTCTTTGAGAGTACGGATTATCGAGCCATTACGGGCCTTGGTGAGACGTTAAACGGGTTACTTGAAGAAGGTGCTTACATTGCTCGTGGCGAGCGTCAGAAGCCAGTGACGCACTTCGCGGAAGTGCTGGCTTGGTTGATGCAAGAAGGCCAGCGCGGGCTCTCTTTCCAGCGTTATAAAGGTCTGGGAGAGATGAATCCTGATCAGCTGTGGGAAACCACCATGGATCCCGACAGCCGTCGTATGCTGCGAGTAACCATTGAAGATGCGGTTGCTGCCGATATGATGTTCAACACGTTAATGGGGGATGAAGTTGAGCCTCGCCGTGATTTTATCGAGACGAATGCGCTCGTTGCTAATCTCGATGTCTGATGTGGTTATCAGCGTGGTGTTTCACGTGAAACAGTGCGATAGGCACTAATAAACTCAGTCAAATGAAAAATAAAACGCCGCGCCTAATTAAATGGGAGCGGCGTTTTTTTGCGTGTCTAGAGTAGAGAGAGGAAGGGGACGGAAGAAAGAAACCCCATTACTGCTGTTGGCATAGCCAATCTGCAAATGCAGCTAGATCTGGATAAACAAGCGTATTTTCAAGATTAGTATGACTGGCTAGCGTTTTCTCTCCTTTGCCTGTTCGAACCAGTACTGAGTGACATCCTACTGATTCACCCGCTTTAAGGTCTCGTAAGCTGTCGCCGACCATCCAACTGCCAACGAGGCTCTCCATTGCTAATTGCTGCTGAATTTGCAAAAGCAATCCTGGTAAGGGTTTTCGGCAAGCGCATTGATCATCGGGGCCGTGAGGGCAGTAAGCAATGTGGGCAATACGTCCACCTTTCGCCTCAACCAGTTCCGTTAAGCGCTCATGCATTGAATGGAGTGTTGCCTCATCGTAATAGCCCCGTGCAATACCCGACTGATTGGTCGCTACTGCCACGCTATACCCCGCCTTGTTGAGTTGAACAATGGCATCGATTGCGGAAGGGTAGGGGATCCACTCTTCTAGTGATTTAATATAAGCATCGGAATCGTGATTAATGACGCCATCACGATCTAGTATCACCAGTTGGTTGGCCGAGATCATAAAGTTCCTTATTCGCACATCACTGTGTTCTTATCGAGTAATGAGTACATAGTCATTGGCCAGTGTTTCACGTGAAACACATAGTCGGCGTAACACCGAGTTTAGTCTGATCGGGAGAGGCTAGACAAATAAGGTGGGCGAAAAAAGCCCGGCTTACGAGAGCCGGGCTTTGTTATTACCTGGGCGAACCGAGATAGCGGTGCCGCCGGTACTTATTGCGGTAGCTGAGAAATATCCGCCACCTCAAGAAATAGTGCTTGCAGGCTGGCAAGCAGCGCCAAGCGGTTATGGCGAACAGCGTCCTCATCGGCCATCACCATTACCTGATCGAAGAAGGCATCGACAGGTTCACGTAGCGTTGCCAGCGCGTCTAGTGCCTGCTGGTAGTCGCCTGCTGAAAATAGCGGAGCTACTTGCTGCTGACTGGCCGCTACGGCATTGAACAGCGTCTTCTCAGCGTCTTCCTGGAGCAGGCTCTGGTCAACCTGGGTACTACCGTTGTGCTCCTGCTTGCTGAGGATATTAGAAACCCGCTTGTTGGCGGCGGCCAAAGCAGCGGCTTCTTCCCGTTGAGCAAAGGCTTTCACGGCACGTAAGCGGCGAGCAAAATCCAGCGGTTTAGTTACTGGGCGAGCGCGTACTGCCAAGTACATTTCAGCACTAATGCCTTCTTCTTGGCCCCAGGCACGGAAGCGGTCTAGCATGTAGGTCAAGACGTCTTCTACCAAGCCTTCTGCCTTGGGCAGGCCTTGGTGCTGTTCAGCGGCTACGCTGAGTAACTCGCGAAGATCTAAATTAAGCTGACCTTTAACCAGAATGTTTAACACACCAATAGAAGCACGGCGCAGAGCAAACGGATCCTTTGCGCCGGTTGGGCGTTGGCCAATACCAAAGATACCCACCAGGGTATCTAGACGGTCAGCCAATGCGAGTGCTTGGCCTACAAGGCTTTGTGGAATGTCGTCATTGGCAAAGCGGGGCAGGTACTGCTCTTCTAATGCCTGAGCAACGTCAGCTGGCTCGCCATCCTGGTCGGCATAATAGCGGCCCATGATGCCCTGAAGCTCTGGGAATTCGAGCACCATCTCGGTGACCAGATCACACTTGGCAAGTGCCACTGCGCGCTGGGCATGGCTCACATCTGCATTAATGCGCTCGGCAATATAGGTCGCTACGGCGGTGCTGCGGCGCGCCTTATCAGCTAACGTACCTAACTGTTGCTGGAATACCACGCTTTCCAACTGCGGAATACGTGAGGCAAGAGTGCGTTTTCGGTCAGTTTCGTAGAAGAAGGCCGCGTCGGCTAGGCGTGGGCGAATGACCTTTTCATTGCCGGAAATCACCTGTTGCGGATCACTGCTTTCGATGTTCGAAATAGTAATGAACAGCGGTTTCAGCTTGCCTTGGTCATCCAATAGGTGGAAGTACTTTTGGTTAGCCTTCATGGACGAGATCAAGCACTCGGCGGGCACTTCCAGAAAGCGTTCATCGAAGCTGCCGGTTAACGCGACTGGCCACTCGACCAACCCGCTGACTTCTACTAACAGCTCTTCGTCGATAACGGCATTGGCCTCTTGAACCTCAGCTTCCGCTAATACCTGTTCACGGATACGTTCGCGGCGCCGCTGGCGATCGGCTAGAACGTAGGCATTTTCCAGTACGGCTAGATAATCATCGGCATGCTGAAGCTGTATGGCATCAGGCGCATGGAAGCGGTGGCCAAAGGTCGTACGGCTCGCCTGAAGGCCAAGCGCTTCTGCGGCGATGACGTCGCTACCATACAGGGCAACCAGCCAGTGAACAGGACGGGAAAACTCAACGCGTGACGAACCCCAGCGCATATTCTTAGGTACCGGTAGCGATTGTAGCGTTTTGCGAACCATCTCTGGCAGCAGCGCCTGTACCGTCTCGCCTTGCTGCTGTTCGCGGAAACCAAGCCAAGTGCCTTTATCGGTTTCTAAATGAATCAACTCATCAACGCTGACGCCGCAGGAGCGCGCGAAACCTTCGGCTGCTTTGGTGGGCACGCCGTCTTTGAATGCAGCGGCTAGAGCAGGACCACGACGCTCAACCTCACGGTCAGGCTGCTTGTCTGCAAGCCCGGTAACCTGCACTGCTAAACGGCGAGGGGTTGCGTAAGCGGCGATGCTTTGGAAGGAGAACTCGGCTTCTTGCAGGCCTTTTTCGATGCCAGCAGCAAATGCATCGGACAGAGTATCTAGCGCAGCGGGAGGAAGCTCTTCGGCACCTAGTTCTAATAGAAGTGTATCAACAGCCATTATGCGTCTCCCTGGTCAGCGAGTGGTTCTTGTAACAGTTCGCGGCGTAGGGCTTCGGGCGCCATCGGGAATCCTTCTGCTTTACGAGACTCAAAATAGGCGGTGGCGACATTTCGTGCCATGGTGCGAACGCGCAGAATGAAACGTTGGCGTTCGGTCACGGAAATCGCATGACGAGCATCTAACAGGTTAAACGTATGGGACGCTTTCAGAACCTGCTCGTAGGCAGGCAGTGGCAGATTGGCTACCAGGAGCTTGCTGCACTCTTTTTCCTGGTGGTCAAAGGCGGCAAATAGCTGATCAACATCAGCATGCTCAAAATTATACGCCGACTGCTCACGCTCATTCTGAAGGTAAACATCTCCATAGCTGACCTTGCTGCCGTCGGGGGCGATGGCCCATACCAGGTCATATACGCTATCGACGTTTTGCAGGTACATGGCGAGACGTTCAAGTCCGTAGGTGAGCTCGCCAGTAACGGGGTAGCACTCAATGCCGCCTGCCTGCTGAAAATAAGTAAACTGAGTGACTTCCATGCCGTTGAGCCACACTTCCCAACCAAGGCCCCAGGCGCCCAGGGTAGGGGATTCCCAGTTATCTTCCACGAAGCGCACGTCATGGACGAGAGGATCTAGCCCCAGGCGCTTTAATGAGCCTAAATAGAGATCCTGCAGATTGCTGGGCGACGGTTTCATTACCACCTGAAACTGGTAATAGTGCTGTAGGCGGTTGGGATTTTCACCGTAGCGGCCGTCTGTCGGGCGACGGGAAGGCTGCACATAGGCCGCGTTCCAGGTTTCTGGACCAATTGCTCGTAGGAAGGTGGCAGGGTGGAAGGTGCCCGCGCCGACTTCCATATCGAGAGGTTGGAGAATGACACAGCCCTGTTCTGCCCAGTATTGTTGCAGAGCAAGGATCAAGCCTTGAAAGGTCGACACATCGGGTGTCGATTGGTTTGTCGAGACACTCATCGCGGAAAGCACCGTTGGCCATGAATTCATAGGCCGTCAAGTATACAATCACAGAGAGATAGGTTATAGGCACGTTAGCCAACAGAGCCGCTTTTGGTAAGGAGAACGAGATGATCGTTGTAACAGGCGGGGCCGGTTTTATCGGCGCCAATATTGTCAAAGCGCTGAACGCTCGTGGCCGCGATGATGTGATGGTGGTTGATGACCTACGTGACGGCACTAAGTTCGTCAATTTAGCTGACTGCACGCTGGCAGATTATCTGGATAAAGATGATTTTCTAGCGCGAATTAAAGCTGCATTGCGAGGTGAGTCAGTCGATTTGCCGACCATTGATGCTATTTTCCATGAGGGTGCGTGCTCCGATACGACGGAGTGGGATGGGCACTACATGATGGAGAATAACTTCGAGTACTCAAAAGTGCTGCTTAACTACTGTGAAGCGTTAGGCATTCCATTTTTATACGCATCATCAGCAGCTACTTACGGCGGTAGTGAGGTGTTTAAAGAGGCGCCTGAGCACGAAAAGCCGCTCAACGTCTATGGTTACTCTAAGCTGCTGTTTGACCAGCACGTGCGCTCTCGTTGGGATGAGTTGACGACTCAAGTGGTTGGTTTTCGCTACTTCAATGTTTATGGCCCCCGTGAGCAGCATAAGGGCAAGATGGCGAGTGTGGCCTATCATAACCATTTACAAATTCGCAATGGTGAAACGTTAAAGCTGTTTGGGGCGTACGGCGGTTATGAGGCGGGCATGCAGAGTCGCGACTTCGTTTTCGTTGGCGATGTGGTCGATGTCAATCTGTGGTTCTTAGATAATCCTCATGCGTCCGGTATTTTTAATCTGGGCACCGGTCGGGCAGAGCCATTCAAAGCTATTGGTGAGGCTGTCATTGGCTTTTATGGGCAGGGTGAAATTGACTACATACCTTTCCCTGACGAACTAAAAGGACGCTATCAAAGTTACACTCGTGCAGATATCAGCAATCTGCGTGCTTCCGGCTGCGATGTTGAGTTCAAAACCGTTGCCCAGGGTGTGAAAGCCTACTTGGAGTGGCTAAATGGCTAACTCTGCCAAGCGCATATTGGTGGTCGGCCCTTCGTGGGTCGGCGATATGGTGATGGCGCAAAGCCTGTTTATGACCTTGAAAGACCGTCACCCAGGGGCAACCCTTGGAGTGGTCGCTCCAGCATGGTCTCAGCCTATTCTAGAGCGTATGCCTGAGGTAGACGAGGTGCTTCCATTGGCAGTGGGGCATGGTGAATTTGGTCTTGCCAGCCGTCGTGAGCTGGCTGTCCGCTTACGAGGACGCTTTGATCGTGCCATTGTTCTGCCGCGCTCTTGGAAAGCGGCGCTGGTTCCCTTTATGGCGCGTATTCCCGAGCGTATCGGCTTTTTAGGTGAACACCGTTACGGCTTATTGAAAGAGCGCCGCAAGCTGGATAAGCAGGTATTGGATCAAACGGTTAAGCGATTTGTTTCGCTGGGCCTTCCACTGGAAGAAGCTATCCAAGGCGAGTTTGAGATCCCTACACCACGTTTAACAATTGATCGAAATAATTTGGTCAATTTACGCCTTGCTCACGCGTTATCGTCACGTCCCGCTATCGGTATGATGCCCGGAGCGGAGTACGGGCCCGCTAAACAGTGGCCGTTAGACTATTTCCATGCGTTAGCAGTGCAACTGGTTAAGGATGGGTTTGAGGTGCGTGTGCTTGGCGGACCGAAAGATCATGCCGCTGGAGAAAGCATTGTGAAGGGGTTGCCCCACGCGCATAATTTATGCGGCAAAACCCAATTGGCGGATGCGGTAGACCTGTTGGCAGACTGCCGTCAGGTGGTTACCAACGATTCGGGCTTAATGCACGTTGCCGCCGCGGTAGGCGTGCGTATTCACGCTTTATACGGCTCTTCATCGCCTAGGTATACCCCACCCTTAACCGACAATGCTGCCATTCACTATTTGGCGCTTTCCTGCTCACCTTGCTTTAAGCGTACCTGCCCGCTGGGGCATACCAACTGTCTGAATGATTTAGATGTAGAGCAAGTGTATCGAGCGATGAGAGTCGATAGTCAGCGTGCTAACGGCGCTAACGTTAGCGCATAATTTCGACTTCATCAGCCTGATCAGCAGGCGTTTCTATGACCTGTTGGTCGGCGCTTGTTTGGGGTGCGCGCCGTTGAGGGGTTAGTCCTTCCCAAAGACGGTGCTGTAATGCGGTCTCTTCCCGGAGCCGCTCGTTAAGCACCTCAAGCCCATGCGTTTCAACCAGCGTTGGTTGGCTGCTAAGTAGAGATGCTCCAAGCCCTGCACGATTACCGCTCAGGGGGAGATCCATAGCATCCAAAATAGTCGGGAATACGTCTAACATTGTCGCTCCACGACGCACCGTCAACGGCTTGATGTCTGCGCCCAGCATGATCAGCGTATTGTCTCGCTCTAGTGTTGTCAGCTGATCCCAAACGGATACTCGCATCGTAAGGTGGTCGCTGAGCATGACAACCAATGTATTTTCGAGCAGGTCTTCTTGTTCAAGACGCTCAATAAGGTCACGTGCCTGGCTTGCTGAACATTTCACCGAATATAAGATATCTTGACCATCGAATTCGCCCTGACGGTCTATGCATGTCTGGGAGGGAAATCCATTAGGGGCGTGACCAGCAATGCTGAGATTCACCACTGCCCATGGGCCGTCATCTTGCTCACTTAAGCGACGAATCTCATCCACAGTAAAATCGTAAAGCGTATCATCATATAGACCCCAGCTATTTAGGTACTCTGGGTCCTTGAGTTCCGCTGATAGCTCTTCCTTGCCCTTTACCGTATCAAACTGATGGCCGCGATAGAAAAGCCCTTTACCAGCAAACTGAGCACTCGCTCCACCCAAATAGCTAAGTCGATAGCCTTGAGCCGCTAGCACATCACCCAGGCAATCGACGCCGGGAACGACTTTGGAAAGCGGCTCGAACTGGCTGTCGTGCAAAAGTCCCGCAGGCATCAGCGGTACGCCACACTGGCTAGCAATCATGCCCGCCATGGTCCAGCCGGTGTTTTCCATTTGCTGAATACCTTCAAAGACCAGCCCGCGTTCGCCTAACGCGGTTAAGTCAGCATAAGCATCACCAAATAGCTCATTGCTATACGTACGCTCAATGCTTTCCAGGTACATGATCAGCAGGTTCGGCGCATTTGCATTAGCTTGATTGCCCGTGGGCGGCGGCACGTAACGGCGATCTAGCCAGGCACCATCATCCGTTACGATGGCTGCGCTGCGCTGTCCTAAGCCGTAAAGCATTGGATTTGCGGCCAATAAGAGGAGGGCAACGAAGCGATCAGTGAGCCGCCATCGCTGATCATGCCGAGTGATCCAGGTAACGGATGCCAGCACTGCGATGACGCTCACTGTGTAAATAACGGCAGTGATCATTTTTTCAGCACCGCCATGTTCGGCCATGCCCGCCTGAAGGTGGAAAAACACCGCACCTAAATCAACATTGCCAAAGCTATCGGCTAAGTAGACATAAATGCCTAGTAAGCTGAGCGGTGCCAGCGACCAAGGCCACATCGGGCGGTAGCGGGCATTTTGCGGTGCTCCCCAGCGCAACTTGATGCCACAACCTAGCCACACGGCGGCTGTGAAAAATAGTGTCCACCAAGGTAGCCGAGTAAGCACGGTTAGGGCATAGCCAAGACAGATGCCGATCACGAGCAGTGGCAGCCATGGCGTAAGTTTGAGTGACCTTAGTGCTGGCATGCGTCTCCCGAAACGAGTGTTGATAGAGTAAAGAAATACGGACGCATATTGATCACAGGATCAGGAGAGAGACTGCCCGGTAGTAGAGATGTCTTTAGTGGTATCAACACGTCGTAATAGAAAATTTACAGCGTATTATAGGCGGTTATTAACATTATTTTTGGCATATTTCCAAAAAACGCCATTTGCATTAGCCACAGATATAGTCAGCCCACGCCAGCCATCCAGTATGCCGAGGCGGAAAAAATATGTGCGTATAAATGCGTAAAGTGCCTTGAGAAATATCAGCGCAAAAGGATAGTGCTTGAGTTTTTTTGATGCTGCGCGAAGGTCTGAATAGCGATTTATCTTATCAAGGAACTGAGCGAGGTCGTTAACGGCAAGATGTTCAATTTTTCCATTAAGCCGAGAAACTTCGGTATTTTTTGCTAAGCTCACTGACTCATGAACAGCGGCATCATTAAAGTTACCTGTGTTACGGTTAAACAGTCGAATTAACCAGTCATTTCCCCAGCCAGAGTGGTGAACGGGTTTACCCAGCATCCAGTTTTCGCGCAATATTTTGCCAGCCTGCTGAGGTGTTGCAGTGGCTACCCAGTCATTAATCGCAGCGTTAAGCTCTTTTGTTGGCGCTTCGTCAGCATCTATTGAGAAGATCCAGTCATATTTTGCTAACGATACGGCAGCACGTTTGGTAAGGCCAAAGCCTAAAAATTCACCATGGTGTAATGTTGTATTGGAGTAGGCTTGTACAATGCTACATGTGTCGTCTGTGGAGCCGTTGTCGTATACCACGACATCGTCATAGCACGTCAAGGCGTCTAGTGTTCGGCTAAGTGTCGCGGCCGCATTGCGAGTAATGATAACGACGCTCACATCCATAGACATTTATTCACACCCTGCTCTGGTGGTTGGTAGATACAGTACTATACCAGGGTGATGGCAACGATTTGTATGAGGGCAATTTGCATATTATTCACGTTAACCTGGCCAAAGGTTTTCGCGGTGGAGAACGCCAGACAGCGCTGCTAATTCAAGCCTTGCAACGGCATGTAGGTCAGCAAACGCTGGTATGCAGAAAAGATTCTCCATTGCGTAATGAGCTTCAATGCATTGAGAACTTAAGGTTCGTGGATGCTAACCAGCAGATTGTTGGGCATAGGCAAGTCGGCCGCGCATCGATAGTGCATGCTCATGAAGCTAAAGCAGTGCACTGGGCTTGGTTGCATAAGCGTATATACGGTACACCCTATGTGGTGACTCGCCGAGTGGATACACCCATTAAAGATAAATGGGTGAATCGACTGTTCTATCGTGATGCAGATCGCTGTGTCGCTATTTCATCGATTATTCGACAACAGTTATCACGCTGGAGTAAGAGTGAAGTATTGACGATTCCTAGTGCGATGACGGGATTTACCGCGGACGCCGAAGTCGCTGCTCGCTTTCGTGCTAGCTATCCAGGTCGCTTTATTGTCGGTCATATTGGTGCGCTAGTTGATCGTCACAAAGGTCAGCGGATATTGCTTGAGGCTGCAGCACGATTACAGCATAGCTATCCCGAAGTACTGTGCGTTTTTTTTGGCCGAGGTGAAGACGAGGATGAGCTTCGCTTGGAAAGCAGTCACTTAAAAAATGTTGTCTGGGCTGGCTTTAAGCCTAATATTGGTGATTTTATTCCAGCGCTGGATCTGTTTGTTTTTCCATCTCGCAATGAGGGGCTAGGGTCAGTTCTTTTAGATGTTATGGATGCAAACGTGCCTATTGTTGCTAGTAATGTTGGCGGCATTCCTGACTTAATTAAGCATGGTGAGACAGGCTTTTTAGTAACACCAGGAAGTAGTGAGGAAGTCGAGGACTGGATAATCAAGCTAGCAAAAAACAAACAGATGAGAGAGTCTGTTGTTGAGAATGCACGCCTTCTTTTAGAACTTTATAGTAAAGAAAAAATGGCTGAAAGTTATCTCGATGTCTATAAGGAAATTGTTTTTAAATGAACGACTTTTTAAAAGTTAAATGCATCGCTATATTTTTACATAATAGGCCTTTTTTTGGTGCGTATGTAGTTCATATTCCTTTTTTAGTCGCTGTTAAGGAAAGGTATCCAAATGCTACATTGGTGGGTATCTCTAAAAGTTCAGGGGCAGATTTTCTAGTTGAAGCAGGTTTTTTAAACGAGCTTGAAGTGATTGACGGCTTTAGCACCACTAGCTTAAGTAGGAAATATAATTTCGATATTGGTTTTAATTTGCGTCCTTCTAGTGTTGGGACTTCTCTGCAAATGCTGAAGCTGCGAATTCCTTATAGAGTAGGGTTTAAAAAATTTGGAGCGTTTTATACGCACTCGGTACCTCTTGATGTAACTACCTACAGGGCAGACCTTTTTTTGTCCCTGCTAGGGATATCATCAGCATTGGATATTGCTCCCTGTTTGAAAAAACATATTGAGTCTGATGGAGTATTAAATAATAAAATTGTACTTGCTCCCGGTGCTGGGGGCGAAGAAAAAAAATGGTCGCTGGCTAATTATATTCAGCTAGCAAGAAAGATTTCTGAGTTAAGACCAGAAAAAATTGTTTTTCTTACAGGACCAAAAGAAGAAGAGGAAAAGAAAATCCTTGAGCAAGAAGGGTTTTCTGTTATCCATAGCCCTGATGTAAATACTCTTTTTAGGTTGGTAAATGGTTGCAAACTATTTGTTAGCAACGATTGTGGCCCATCGCATGTTGCTCATATAATGGGAGTTAATCAAGTTGTTATTTTTAAAGAATATTTGCCTGAATGGTTTCTTGAGAGAGATAACAGTGGTTATGTTTCATCACAAACAGACCTTTCATCCATTACTCCGAACGAACTAATAGAGTGCGTATCGAAAATCCTCGCGTGTGATGTTAGCACTGAAAAAAAAGGTTAACGGTTATAACCTTTTAATATGGCGGGCAGCGCATAATGGCAATGAAATTTTTTTAGCGACCTTGCTAGGCGGTTTACATTGTGTTCCTGCCACTTGCCGGGTGATCGTAGACGGCAGCGGTCCAGATCAATCAGCCAGGGCTCGCCATGGGGGTTGACCAAGATATTGCGCGCATTTAGATCAACATGATCAAGGCCCGCTTGATGAAAGCGCTTGATCATTGCGCCAACGCGCTGAAGTAACGCCTCATCTGCTTCCCCTTCCGCTAATAAGCTAGCCAGCGCCTGAGCGCCTGGAATCCTAACGGTGATAAGCGCTGCTTCATACGTAGGGCCGTAACGCATAACACAACAGGCAACAGGACGCGGCACTGGCAGTCCCTGGTCATACAGCGCAGCGTTTAAGCGCAGCTCGTGAAACGCTCGGGTGCGCTCTTCACCCAGCCACAAGTAGCGTTTCTCGCTTAGCTTGGCGATCAATCCACCGCGGCGATAAGGGCGCAATACCCACTGCTCTGAGTCACTGGCTTTTAGGAAAAAGCTGCTACCCCTTCCTGGTGCTTCCCCGACGATTAAATTACGCTCACGCCAATATGCCTGATGAAAAAGCTCAGGATGAAGTGGGTGTGACTGACCTTGAGACCGTTGTTGCGATCGTTGTTGAGATCCATGTTGCGACAGTTGGTGTGACGTGGCAGCGTCACTTAAACTGTCTACATCATGTAAAATCAGCCAATTTCTTTGCCGGAGTGCCGCTAAGCGCATGAAGCCCTCTCTGCCTGCTCAACCTAACCATATTGCCATTTTGCGCCTCTCCGCGTTGGGAGATGTGTGCAATCTTGTGCCCACGGTGCGTGCGTTACAGCGCCAATGGCCGCACGCTCGCATTACCTGGATAATCGGCAAGGGGGAGCACAGTTTACTGGCGGGGCTTTCTGGGGTCGAGTTTGTTGTCTATGACAAGTCCACCGGTCTTGCGGGCATGCGTGCCCTGTGGAAAGAGCTTTCCGACACTCGCTTTGATGTACTACTGCACATGCAGCAAGCGATACGCGCCAGCGTGCTTTCGCTCGGCCTCAAGGCTAATGTACGAGTGGGCTATGACAAGTCGCGCGCCAAAGACGCTCAGCACTGGTTTACACAGCATCAGCTTGCGCCGCATCCAAACGCCCATGTGTTGGAGTCGTTTATGGACTTTGCTCGCTTGCTCGGCGTAGAAGACGATCGATTGGAATGGAATCTGGCCGTTCCACCGCTGGCCTATGAAGAGGCCCGAGGGGTCAGCGGCGATGCGCCGTACCTGGTCATCAATCCTTGCAGCAACGCACGGTTGCGCAATTTTCGCAATTGGTCGGTGGAAGGCTATGCCAGCGTGATTGAACATGCTTGGGTACACCATGGTCTGAAGAGCGTGTTGACCGGTGGGGGGAGTTCATTAGAGCGAGAAATCGGCGATCAAATTGAGGCGCTATGCCAACCGGATAGCGTTATTAATGCTATCGGCGGTACGTCGCTCAAAGGCGTATTGGCGTTGATTGATAATGCCCGTGCAGTTATTGCCCCCGACACGGGACCGGCGCATATGGGGAATGCCATGGGGACGCCCACGCTTGGCCTCTATGCGACCACCAACCCCCAGCGTGCCGCGCCCTATTGTTGGCGGGATTTCGCGGTCAATGCTTACCCCGAAGCGGTTCGCACCTATCTGAATAAATCCGTCGACGAGGTTAGCTGGGGGCAGCGAGTACGCCATGCGGATGCCATGGATTTGATCAAAGCCGACGACGTGATTGCTAAGTTAGACACGCTGCTGGCGTATACCGCAGTGCAGCCAACAACAGGACCTTCGGATGAGAGTTGATTTAACCGCCCTGGAACATGCCCGCGTATTGGTGGTAGGGGATGTAATGCTCGACCGCTATTGGCATGGTGGCACGTCGCGCATTTCACCTGAAGCGCCGGTACCGGTGGTGCGTGTCGAAGAGGCTGATGATCGTCCCGGTGGCGCGGCGAACGTGGCACTCAATGTGGCCTCTCTGGGTGGCCACATTGCCCTGGCAGGTGTCGTGGGGGAGGATGAGAACGCCGAGCTGCTGACGTCGCGTTTGGCCTCGTCAAATGTGAGTACTTACTTTCAGCAAAGCCCAGAGATACCAACGATTACCAAGCTGCGTGTAATGAGTCGTAATCAACAGCTACTGCGATTGGATTTTGAGCAGCGCCTTGATGGAGTCGATACCGCAGCTCTGCTGGAGCAGGTCGAAAAAGCGCTACCTGATTGCGATGTGGTGATCCTTTCTGACTACGGTAAAGGAACGCTTAACCAGGTTGAGACGCTGATTCAGATGGCGCGCGCTTTCGGCAAGCGAGTGCTGGTCGATCCGAAAGGCCAAGATTTTAGTAAGTACCGTGGGGCGAGCTTGATTACGCCTAACTTAACCGAGTTTGAAGCGGTGGTTGGTCACTGTGCTAACGACGATGTTCTTGCCCAGCGCGGAGAAGCGTTGCGCGCTGAGCTTGAGTTAGAAGCGCTGCTGATCACTCGCAGCGAAAAAGGTATGACGCTTATTCGCGAAGGCCATGCACCGCTCCATTTACCCACCCGAGCCCAGGAAGTGTTCGACGTCACTGGCGCAGGCGATACCGTGATTGGCCTGATGGGGCTCGCGCTGGCATCAGGCCATGCATTGCCAGAAGCGATGATGCTGGCCAACTTAGGAGCGGGCTTGGTGGTGGCTAAACCAGGCACGGCGACGCTCTCGATAGCCGAGCTCTACACCGCGCTACACGGCGACAAGCTGGCTGAGTTTGGGATGATTGACCAAGCCCCGCTGGTCGACGCTGTGCGTGCTGCCCAGCTGCGTGGCGAGCGCGTGGTAATGACCAATGGCTGCTTTGATATTCTTCATGCAGGACACGTGGCTTACTTGGAACAAGCCAAACGCTTGGGTGATCGTCTTATCGTTGCAGTGAATGATGATGCCTCTATTGGTCGTTTGAAAGGTCCAAAACGGCCAATCAATCCGCTTAACCGCCGTATGCAAGTACTGGCTGGGTTAGGCGCTGTCGATTGGGTTGTGCCATTTAGTGATGATACTCCCCAAGCGCTAATTGAAGCCGTTTTGCCGGATATTTTGGTGAAAGGTGGCGATTACCGCCCTGAAGATATTGCAGGAGGGGAGGCCGTTATCGCCAACGGCGGCGAGGTAAAAGTACTTGGCTTTGAAGATGGCGTATCGACCACCGCAATGATTAGCTCCATCCTGGATCGCGAGGGCTAATGGCGTCGCCGATGTGGCCTCGGCTTGTTTATTCAGCAGCGCTCTATATGTTGTCGCCGCTGATTGGCTGGCGCATCTGGCGTGAGCAAGTACTTACTTACTCGCGCTTGCAGCGGCTGGGTATGCGCTTGGGGACGCTTCCCCCTGAACCACGCATTTGGCTGCACTGTGCCTCGGTGGGGGAAGTGCGCGCTGCCCGTCCGCTAATAGAGGGGTTGCTGGCGCGTTACCCTCAGCACAGCCTGTTGCTGACCACAATGACCGCGACGGGTGCTCAGCAGGTTCAAACACTCATCGGTGAACAAAACGCGCCGGATCAGGTAAGGCTTGCTCACTGCTTTCTTCCTCTGGATTTTCCGGGAGCGGCCAAGCGCTTTATTGCTAACGTGCAGCCCGCTCTTGCCATTCTGTTTGAAACGGAACTATGGCCCAACCTGCTGCACGCTTGCCACCAACAAGCAGTACCTATCACGGTCGTCAACGGGCGGTTATCGCCACGAGCCTTTGCACGCTATCAGCGCTTGCGTTTGTTAATGGCGAGTGCACTCGCTAACGTCACATGGCTGGCTGCTAAATCTGCCCAAGATGCCGAGCGCTTTCAGGCGCTGGGTTGCCGCGCAGAAGCAATTCAGGTCGTTGGATCATTAAAATTTGAGGTACCTTCTCAAGAAAAGGCTCTAAAGGAGAGTGAGTACTTACTTCAAACCTGGGGCGCGCGTCCTGTATGGGTGGCAGGATCCACCCGCGACGGGGAAGAAGCACTGCTGTTGGAGGCTCATCGTCAGCTATTGAAGCGCTTTCCAACGGCGTTATTGGTATTGGTGCCGCGACACCCGCAGCGTTTTGACGCAGTAGCCAAGCTATGTGCCCAGGAAGGCTGGGCGTTAAGCCGTCGCAGCCAGCAGCAGGCCGTGACGCCTCAAACGCAGGTTTACCTGGGGGATACGCTAGGTGAGCTGGCAACGTTGTATGCAGCAGGGCATGTGGCCTATGTTGGCGGTAGTTTGGTGCCGTTGGGCGGGCATAACGTAGTGGAGCCTACGGCGCTGGGCAAACCAGTGCTCTGCGGCCCTTCTCTCGACAACTTTAGCGATGTGGCCGAGCCGCTATTAGCGGTAGGCGCGTTAAGCGTGGTGGAAACACCCGATGCCTTGGCCGATGCGCTGGCCGAGCGGCTGGCAACGCCATCATTTGCGCTGCACATTGGGCAGGCTGGGCGAGAGGTCGTTGACGCCCATAGAGGCGCATTGGCGCGCACGCTCGATGGGCTTAGTCAGTGGTTAACGTAACGCGGTTCGTTCTACGCCGTCCGCTTTGCCTAATAGCAGTACATCAGCGCCGCGCTGGGCGAATAAACCATTGGTAACGACGCCAACAATGGCATTTATGCGCGCTTCCATGGAGGCTGGGTCGTCGATCATAAAGTCAAAGCAGTCGATAATTTGATTGCCATTATCGGTGACCACGCCTTGTCGATAGACGGGGTCTGCCCCCAGTTTGACCAGCTCCCGAGCGACGTAAGAGCGTGCCATCGGAATCACTTCTACCGGTAGCGGGAAGTTGCCCAGTTGGTTTACGTATTTCGAGCCATCAGCAATGCAAATAAATTGCTTGGCGCAGGCGGCAACGATTTTTTCCCGGGTTAGCGCTGCGCCGCCCCCTTTGATCATTTGTAAGTTAGCATTTACTTCGTCTGCACCATCGATATAAAAGGGGACGTCGCCAACATTGTTCAGCTCGAATACCTCAATGCCTAGCGCCTGTAGGCGCTTAGCACTGGCTTCTGAACTGGCAACGGCACCTTTGAAACGGTCTCTAAGCGGGCCCAAACGATCAATAAACAGGTTCGCTGTTGAGCCTGTGCCAATACCTAGCACGGTCTCTTTTTCGAGATGAGGCTCAATTTCCTTAACCGCAGCATCCGCTACGGCCGCTTTCAATTCATCTTGGGTCATCATGTTTTCCTGCGTCAGGGTTAGGCAGTGTTCCCTAGTATAACGGCCTTAGCGCCCACTGCCGATGGAAACGCCGCTAGACGACGCTAGGCGTAATCTGCTACCAATAAAGGCTTTGCTCTCTCCCGTTAGGGTCACGTTATTTTTTTGGGATTCCCGCATGCTCGAAGCAACCGTCAAAAAGATCCTCCAAGCCCGCGTTTATGAAGCCGCTTGTGAGACCCCCATTTCACCCGCTCCCTTTTTGTCGCGTCGTTTCAATAACCAAATTTTGATTAAGCGCGAAGATCTTCAGCCAGTGTTTTCTTTCAAGATTCGTGGTGCTTACAACAAAATGGCCCAGCTAACTGAAGAGCAGAAGGCCAAGGGCGTGATTGCTGCGTCGGCGGGGAATCATGCCCAGGGGTTGGCCATGGCAGCCAAACTGATGGGCGTGAAAGCGGTTATTGTGATGCCACGTATTACGCCCGATATTAAGGTTCAGGCAGTACGCGCCCGCGGTGCTAAGGTTATTTTGAAAGGTGATGCATTTGCTGCTGCTGCCGAGCATGCTCAAGAATTGATTAAAGAGCATGGCTATACCTATATTCCGCCGTTTGATGATATCGATGTGGTCGCTGGCCAGGGCACTATTGGGGTTGAAATTCTGCGTCAGCACAGCGGCCGTCTAGATGCTATTTTTGTTCCTGTCGGTGGCGGCGGCTTAATTGCAGGCGTTGCGGCGTATGTGAAATACCTGCGCCCAGATATCAAAATCATTGGCGTAGAAGCCGAAGATAGTGCCTGTTTAAAAGCCGCGCTAGAAGCCGGAGAGCGGGTCGTACTAGATCAAGTTGGTGTGTTCGCGGAAGGTGTCGCCGTCGCACAAATCGGTGAGGTGCCCTTTTCTTTAGTGCGTGACTTAATCGACGACGTTATCACGGTGAATACCGATGAGATGTGCGCTGCGGTGAAGGATATCTTTGATGATACCCGGGCCGTGGCAGAAACGTCTGGGGCGCTTTCGCTAGCTGGCCTGAAGAAGTATGTGCAGCAAACAGGAGCTGAAGGCGAGACGTTGCTATGTATTAACTCTGGCGCCAATACCAATTTTGATCGCTTGCAACATATTGCGGAACGCACCGAGCTAGGGGAGCAGCGTGAAGCGATCTTGGCGGTGACCATTGCGGAAAACCCAGGTAGTTTTAAAAAGTTTTGCCGCACGCTGGGTAAGCGTATGGTCACCGAATTCAGCTATCGCTATGCAGATAATAGCGAGGCCCATATCTTTGTAGGGATACAAGTTAAACCGGGTGGTGAAGACCGCCAGGCGGTGATTGATAAGCTGCGAGAAGCTGGCTATCAGGTTGAAGATTTGACCGACAATGAGCTGGCGAAGCTGCATATTCGCCACCTGAGTGGTGGCCGGCCCAGCGAGCGCTTTGAAGAAGAGCTCTACCGCTTTGAATTTCCTGAGCGCCCTGGTGCACTAATGAACTTTTTAACTCAGCTACCCCATGATTGGAATATTTCACTGTTCCACTACCGAAATCATGGTGCTGCCTACGGTCGTGTATTGGTCGGTATGCAAGTGCCAAGCAGTGATCAAACCCATGTTGCAGAGTACTTAGATGCGATTGGTTACCGCTATTGGTTGGAGAGTGATAACCCTGCTTATAAGCTCTTTATGGCGTAAATAATTGTAAGTGCTTACTAACCCACGGAAGTAGAACTGTTAAGAACAGTGAGTTTTTGAAAGCGTTTAAGTGTGCGTTAAAAATAGCACTGAAAGCGGTTGTCAGCTCTCCTCCATAGCCCTATAGTCGTGGGCGAAATTAATGCGGTGTGTCATCTATTAAGAAACATTGTGTAGATGACGCATTACGGACATTTGGCAACCGAGAAAGACGTTGGAGACGAGGCATGCGGCGTAAAAAGCCTGATATGGTGATGGCGCTAACAGTGGTGTTTTTACTTGGGGTACTCGCGACTGGATACGCGCAAGCGCTATCGGGGAGTTAACTTACTAAGTTGATCACAGCGCTTTCAGCGTAAATGCTGCGCCAAACTAGTCGAGGTTGATATTTAAAACGGGCTGATCTTGATGATCAGCCCGTTTTCGTTGGTCGAATAACCTTTGTGTCACTAGCGATCACGTTCAACGGAATATCCCAAGGTTCGATGGGCAGAGCATCCACCTGCTGGCAGGCGTGAGCCACGCCTATGAGTGTCGGCGCTGGCCCTTGGTGGCGCATAAAAGCGAGGCTACGATCGTAGAAACCGCCTCCCATACCCATGCGGTTGGCTTGCTTATCAAATCCTACCAGCGGAACAATAAGCGTATCTAGCGCCCAAGCCGGCAGGCGATTGCGCCTATCGGCGGCAAACCGTGAGCAGGGCTCTGCGATGCCAAAACGGTTTTTAACCATGGGGGTGGACTCGCGATAGGCAACAAACCAAAGGCGATTAGTCGAAAATGGGCGCAATACCGGTAAGTAAATACTTACTTTTCGCTGGCGAAGCCAAGGTATCAATGGTGTCGGGTCTATCTCGCCGTTAACCGGTAAGTAAAGGCTAATGCGTTTCGCGCGACGAATTTCAGGCAGCCTTTTAAGGCGCTGGCAAAGTGCGGCAGCGGCTTGTTTTTGCTGATTCAAGGAGAGGGTGCGGCGTCTGCGTCTAAGCTCACGGCGAAGCGCAATTTTATCGCCGAATGTACTGCGGTCCGCAGTATCGTTCATAACGAGCTACTCGTGACGAGCTAACCAAGACGAAGTGTTCCCCAGAATGCCGCTGTCGTTCTGGCCCTGAACCTATTGGTTCAGGTGGGTGGCCGCAGCCAACCCGTCAGGCTTTCCGACGCACGGACATGCACACGGGGTTGGCTAGCATTTGGCCCCCTGGGTACATCGCATAGGCTCGAGGGACTATAACGACTGGCGTACACTCCAGAGAACATCTCTATCCTAACAGAGCCAGTGGTGATGCCAAAGAGCCGACAGCAGGTTCTTACGGTTCTTTTTGCTGACGTGTATCTGCTAGTGCCCGTTCAAGGCGGTCGTTTAGGCGGTTCAGGTTTGCTTCGCTTGCGCGGTGCTCATCCATAATTTCAAGCAGCTCATGGGTGATATTCAGCGCTGCCATCACTGCAACCCGCTCGCTGCCAAGGGCATTGCTTTGAGCGTGAATGCCATTCATCGCGCGATCTAAATAGCGAGCAGCACGTTCGAGCTTAGCTTCTTCGCCAGTGTCGCAAGCAATCATGTAGCTGCGACCCAGTAGGGTGATTTCTTTGGTTGGCCGCTTCGCGTTACTCATCAAAAACTCCGGCACAGGTCATTTTATTGACCAATGCGTTAACATCGCTGCATAGGAAGGATAGTTGGCGTTCACTATAAGAGAGCCGCTTATGTGGGGTCAACGCACAGGCGCCCGCGCCGTAAGATTCCTTCTGCGGTTTAACACCCTTAGCGATGTTGTTACGACGACTTCATTCCCCATTTTGTATAGCGAGCAATGCCCATGTCCCTAATCAATGAACGCCAGGATTTTTCTGACGTCGCGGATGTTTTTCTACTGCATGGAAGTATGCAGTCGCCCGCGTTTTTGGATGGCCGCCTAAGTGGCCTGTTAGCGCTACGTGATGTGACGGCTGAAGCATGGTTAGAAGAGGTATGCCTAAGCTTAGGTGTCGAACAGCCACGAGATCCTGCTAGCGCTGAACGCCTGCTAGGTTGGCGGCGTCAAACGCTGGAGGCATTGAGCGCCAGCGATTTGAATTACACACCGCTGCTCCCCGATGAGCTTTTTTCCCTCGCCGAGCAAGCTCAGGGCCTGAAAGAGTGGACGCTGGGTTTTATGGAAGTCGTTGATGACGTGGCTGATGAAGCGCTACGCGAGCGCTGGTCTAAGACGCTTCAAGAGGCCATCGAGGATCTCGCCGGACTCGTACAGATCGAAACCGATATCGATGACAGCCCCGAAAACGAAAATGACCTATTTGCACTGACGGAACACGCACGTATGGCGGCAATGTTGCTCTACACCGAGCAGCACCCTGGAATGCCCCAGGTTGAGCAGACCGACGCCCCCGTTCATTAATAAAGGAGTTATCTATGTTACCGGAGTCACTGCCTCGGCCCGCCGCTATTACACCTGCAGAATACTGCCAGCGCCGAGCAACACTCATCGCCCAGCTGCCTGCCAATGCTGCGCTAGTGGTGCCAAGCGCTGCCTTGGTAACGCGCTCTCACGATAGCGAATACACGTTCCGGCAGCAGAGTGATTTTTACTACTTAACCGGTATCCAAGAGCCGGATGCGTTGCTTGTATTGCTGCCTGGGTGTGAGGCAGGTCAAAGCGTGGTGTTTTGCCAAGATCGTGACGCCACGCTGGAAGCCTGGACAGGTAGGCGGTTAGGCGCCCAGGGCGTTGAAACTCAGCATGGCATTGACCAGGCGTTTGAAAATGCTCAGCGAGAAGAGCTGTTACCAGGCCTGCTAGCTGGCCGTGAGTTGCTCTATTTGCCGCTCGATAATCCCGAGGCACTGAGCATTGCAGAAGAGGCGTTGGCCTACGCTCAAGCGGGCCAACGCCGAGGTAAACCTGCATTGAAAGGATGGCTGGATAGCCGCCCGCTTATTCATGAGATGCGCCTTATTAAAAGCCCTGCTGAAATTACCTTACTGCGCCATGCGGCGGCTATCTCAGCAAGGGCGCATACGCGTGCGATGCGTGTCTGCCGTCCAGGATTAAGCGAGTACCAGTTGCAGGCCGAGTTAGAGCACGAATTCGTTTGGCAGGGTGCGAGCGGGCCTGCGTATAGCACCATTGTTGGTGGTGGCGTTAACGCTTGCGTACTGCACTATATTGAGAACAGCGATACGTTGCAGGCCGATACACTTGTGCTGATTGACGCAGGAGCCGAGTTCGACCTTTACGCCGGAGATATTACCCGTACTTTCCCGGTGAATGGTCGGTTCAATGACGCTCAGCGGGCGCTTTATCAAGTGGTGCTAGATGCGCAAGAGCGTGCAGTGCATGCCGTTAAGCCGGGAGCTACGCTGGCAGATATTCACCAGGGGGTCGTAAGGGATTTAACTGCCGGGCTGGTCGATCTCGGCTTGTTAGAGGGCGATGTGCAGGCACGCATTGACGATGAGAGCTATCGGCGCTTCTACCTGCACTCTACGTCTCACTGGTTGGGGTTAGACGTGCATGATGTAGGAACTTATCGGCTGGATGAAGAGACGCCGCGCCTGCTAACCGAAGGCATGGTCGTCACGATTGAGCCGGGTTTATACATTCCCTGCGATGACGATATTCCTGCTGCCTACCGCGGCATTGGTATTCGTATTGAAGATGACGTTGTGGTGACCCGCGCCGGACAAGAGGTGCTTACGTCAGCAGTGCCAAAACAGATTGCTGATATAGAGCAATTAATGGCTAATAAATAAGCAGTAAAATCCCATTGATATTTATTTATGTAATTTACATTACGAAATTACATTTTGCTGGGTTTGGTTTATCCATAGGAGATGACAATGCATGGGGCTCAGCAGGTAAGACTGCAGCAAGCAGCTACGCTCACCCACGATATTGTTATTGTGGGCGGTGGGCTGGTCGGTGCTAGCTTGGGCTGCGCGTTAGCACCGTTGATTGAACGCTATGGCTGGCGTGTGGCAATTGTTGAAGCGGCAGCCTTACCCAAAAATGCTGAGGAGCCAGCGTGGCAGCCAAGCTTTGATGCTAGGGCCAGTGCGATCGCTGAAGGTTCTGCCCAACGCTTTCGCCAACTGGGTGTTTGGGAGGCGATGTGCAGCGAAGCTACCCCGATCAAGCGCATCCATATCAGCGAACGCGGTCGTTTAGGTGCCACGAGGCTTAGTGCTCAGGAGTTGGGGGTGCCAGCATTGGGACATGTCATTCCGAATGCTTGGATGGGGCGCGTGCTGCATCATCATCTTCAGCAACTACCGATTGAGTGGCACTGCCCTGCAACGGTGGCGCAACTAACGCCACAAGCTAATGGCCACCGTCTTGTACTTTCCGATGGTAGTGAACTAACGGCGGCGCTGACTATTCTCGCCGATGGTGGGCGATCTGGGCTGAAAGAGCAGTTGGGCATCGGTAGTCGCCACCGCTCTTACGAACAAACAGCCGTCATTGCCCATGTTGGTATTAGCCAGCCCCACGAAGGGGTTGCCTATGAGCGTTTTACAGCAGAGGGGCCGATCGCGCTGCTGCCACTGCCTGGCCAAGCGATGGAGCTGGTCTGGACGCATGCCAGCGGTACAGAGCAGGCGCGACTAGCGCTCTCCGATTCGGCGTTTTTACGCCAGCTACAAGCTGCCTTTGGTGATCGAGTGGGGCGTTTTACTCGGGTGGGACAGCGTTTCAGTTACCCACTTTCGCTGATTACCGCGGAAGAGCCCGTTCGCCCTGGGTTGGCGGTGTTGGGAAATGCAGCCCATGCGCTTCACCCGGTAGCGGGTCAGGGGTTCAACTTAGCACTACGCTCAGTGATGGATCTGGTTGAAGCACTAGCGCAGGGCGCTCAGAACCAACGTGCTCTTGGTGATATGGATATGCTACTCGCCTTTGAGCAGCGTCGTGCGCAAGACCGTGCCAATGTCATTCGGTTTAGCGATGGGTTAGTGCGTCTATTTGGCTATTCGCTGCCCCTACTGCCGCATGCCCGAGCCGCTGGTCTGGTAGGGCTCAATTTAGTGGGCCCGCTTCGCCGCAGCTTGGCACGCAGAGCAATGGGGCTGGAGCGCTGATGCAACAAGTAGCTATAGGAACGTTATGAAAACGCAAACAGCGGCAACAGATGTGCCGGTTGAACGTTTTGACGCGGTGATCGTAGGCGCCGGAATGGTTGGCACAGCGTTAGCCGGACTGCTGGCTAACGCTGGGATGCAAGTGGCGTTGGTTGAAACCAAAGCAGCGCCACTGCGCTTAGCTGCTTTTGGTGGCCATCCGCCTGCCCCTAGGGTAAGTGCCCTGACCCCCGTTTCTCAGCGGCTGCTCTCACACCTGAAAGCGTGGCCCGCGATGGCTGCTACTAGGATAACGCCTTACCGTTATATGCAGGTGTGGGATGCAGAAGGTAGTGGCAGCATCCATTTTTCCGCCGATGAAGCAGGTGCGCCCGTACTTGGGCATATTGTTGAAAACGATGTGACATTGGCCGCGTTAAATGAGCAGGTGCTAGCGCTACCTTCTGTTAGCGCACTCTTTGGAGTGGGCGTGGAGGCTTTGCAAACCTCTGATAGCGGGCGCTGGTTAGTGCTGGATGATGGCCGACAATTGCATACGCCATTATTAATTGCTGCCGACGGTGCACGCTCCACCATGCGTGAATTGGCAGGGATATCAGTGGCCGAAGAGTCTATGCAGCAAGAGGCCGTCGTTACCACCGTAAGGTGTGAAAAGTCCCATGGCGGCACGGCTCGTCAGGCTTTTATCGCTGGCCATCCACTGGCTTTTTTACCGTTAACGGTGAGTGGTGATGACCGCTACTGTTCGATTGTCTGGTCGACCACACCTGAGCATGCACATCAACTTACATCGCTCTCTAGTGAGGCGTTGGGGCAGGCGCTAAGTGAAGCCTTTGACTACCGTTTAGGTCAGGTGAGTGCCGTCGATACTGCCTATCGGTTTCCGCTGATTCAGCGCCACGCCGCTCACTACGTGCAGCCTAATTTTGCATTGGTGGGCGATGCCGCCCATAGCATTCACCCGCTAGCGGGGCAGGGCGTTAACCTAGGATTTATGGATGCGGCAGTGCTGGCTGAGGAAGTGGTTAATGCATGGCAGCGAGGAGCCCCCTGGGGGGCGCTGACCACGCTGAGTCGCTACGAGCGGCGTAGGCGTTTCGATAACAGCGCCATGCTGGGGCTGATGAAAGGGTTTAAAGTGCTTTTCGGTAGCCAAGTGCCTGCCTTGACGCTGGCGCGCAATATGGGGATGAGCGGTATGAATCAGTTGGTGCCGATAAAACGACTGGTGATGCGGCAGGCAATCGGAGAGCGAGGGCGCCTGCCGCAATCATGTCGTTAGCGGCGCCGACGATCCACCACGTTCAATGCTTTGAGTAAATTCAGTGCTTCACTGAGCTGATAGTCCTCGCGTAGGCGCTGAGACATTTCAGTCCGCTCCCGGGGCATTTCGTCTTGACCGCTTAGATGACCATCAAGATCAGCTTCGCGAATTTGACGTTGCCCCTCCGCCACTTCTAGCCGGCCGCGCACCACTTCCACGTCTGGCTCGATACCTTGTGCTTGGATCGAGCGCCCATTGGGGGTGTAGTAAAGCGCAGTTGTCAGCTTAAGGCCTTCGCCATTGCCAAGCGGCATGATCTGCTGCACGGAGCCTTTGCCAAAGCTTTCGGTGCCCATTATCACCCCGCGGCGCTGGTCTTGAAGCGCCCCGGCGACAATTTCAGCAGCCGAGGCGCTACCGCTGTTGATCAGTACCACGAGCGGAACATCGTCCGCGGGTGTCTCTGGCGATGCCGAAAACGACATTTCGGTATCAGAAAGCCGCCCTTCGGTGTAGACAATTAGTCCTTCATCCAGGAACAGGTCGGCAACGCCAACGGCGGCCTGCAAAACGCCACCTGGGTTATTGCGTAAATCGAGAATGAGTCCCTCAAGAGGCTGCTCTCGTGCCATGCGCTCTAACGATCTACGTGCTTGTTCTGGGGTGCGCGACTGAAACTGGCTAATTCGCAAGTAGCCATAGCCTGGCTCCAGCACTTCATGCTTAACGCTTTCATTGCGAATCACTTCGCGCGTCAGGGTGAACTCACGGGGAGATTCTTCACCCGCCCGCAAGACGGAAATACGCAGTTGGCTACCCGGTTCGCCACGCATCAGGTTAACCGCTTCTTGAAGCGATAAGCTGTCGGTTGGCGTTCCATCGATGGCCACAATCACATCACGGGATAACAGACCTGCTCGTGAAGCCGGTGTGTCATCGATGGGGGTGATGACCATGAGCTGCCCGCTTTCTGTGCCTACTTCAATACCAATACCGCCAAACTCACCCTGGGTGGATTCGCGCAGGCTTCGGTACTCTTCTTCATCTAAATAGGCTGAATGGGGGTCCAGTTCGCTGAGCATACCTCGCATGGCATTACGCAATAACGTACGGTCATCAACCTCTTCGACATAGCCGCGTTTAATGCGCTCAAACACCTCAGCAAAGGTCTGGATCTCTTCAAGCGGTAAGTCATCAGCAACGCTATTTGCAGACTGAGCCACTAAGGGGAGAGGAGCAGCCAGCAGTACAAGCGGGAGCAGGGTAGCCAAAAAGCGCTTGGCAGGGGCCGATACCTTGGTAACAGATAGCGTCATGCGGACTCCGCTAGGCGAAAGGCAGCGCCAGAAGGCGCTGCACAAGTTGAGACATGATTGTTAGTTCATAGGAGTCAGCTTATCCCGTCAGCGGCGTGCAATCCAACGTTGTGGATTAATTGGTTCACCACTGCGCCGCACTTCGAAGTAAAGCGCGGGAGTGCTTTGCCCACCGCTGTTGCCGACACGTCCGATTTCAGTGCCGCGACTTACTTGTTGGCCGGGCCGCGCACTAAATTGTTGTAAGTGAGCATAGAGCGTCATGATCTGATCACCGTGATCAATAATCAGCAGGTTACCAAAGCCGCGCATCCAGTCGGCAAATACCACGCGACCCGTATGCACGGCTGTTACTGCACTACCCGAATCTGCTCGGATCACAATACCGTTATAGTGCACGCCGTCTCTACGCTGGAAGGTTGCCGTAATGGCCCCCTGAACGGGCCAGGGCAAATCGCCCCGCGTGCGGGTAATGTGTGTGGTCGGTGTTGGCTCGGCTAAGCGAGCCAGCTCCGCTTGTATCGCCCTTAGCTGCTGCTCGGCCTGCTCACGGCTTTGGTTAAGGTCGGCTAGGCGGTCCTCTTCGCTGCCATAGCGATCATCCAGGGTTGCCACGACGCCACGCCGTTCCTCGGTTCGCTGGGCCAGTATAGCGCTTTGCTCTTCTAGCTCGTCGGCTAATGCAGCAAGGCGCGTTTGGCGCTCACTGAGCGCTTGTTCGGTATCTGCCAGTGCGTTGTCGAGACGGCTTATATCCGTAAGGCGTTGCTGACGCGCCTGAGTCAGGCGATTTAGGTAGGCCTGCATTCGATCTAGCTCGGCAGGATCGCTCTGATTAAGGAGCAGTTTCAGCTGGGGCGTTGGCCCTAGTCGATAAAGGGCCGCCAGCTGTTGGCTCAGCGCCGCATACTGTGCTTCACGCTCATCTTCCAAGCGGCCACGGTGCTGGCGAAGTTGGGTCGTTTCGTCGGCCAATTGACGGCGCTCAGCCTGAAGTTGATCTAGGCGCTGGTGAGTCTCGGCAAGCTCCGTTTCCACATGGCGCAGCTCGCGCTCGGCGCTATCCCGTGCTTGCCCGGTCGCACTGAGACGCTGGGCAGCCGCTTCGATCTCCTGGCCAATCGCATCTAACTGTTGGCGCGCCGCATTTTCATTTGGCTGGGCCAAACTTGCTGGCGCATAACCTAACGCCAGCATGAGCGCGACAGCTAACGTCCGTCGCATTAGCATCAATCAAAATGAATCAGTGAGTTGCCGGTCATTGCTTCGGGCTGAGGCTGGTTCATCATGGTTAACAGCGTCGGCGCTAAATCGCACAGTCGCCCATCTTCCAGCCGTCCATTCTGTTCTCCCACGTAAATCAACGGCACCGTAAAGGTGGTGTGGGCAGTTTGCGGCGCCCCTGTTTCTGGATGCACCATCTGTTCGGCATTGCCATGGTCAGCTGTGATCAGGCAAGCACCACCGGCACGCTCAATGGCCTCCACGACCCGGCCAACACAAGTATCAACGGTTTCAATCGCTTTTACGGCTGCGTTGAAGTCACCGGTATGGCCAACCATATCGCCATTGGCATAGTTGCACACTATTAAGTCGAAGCGACCGCTGTCGATAGCGTCCACCAGTTTATCGGTGATCTCAAAGGCGCTCATCTCGGGCTTTTCGTCGTAGGTCTTAACGTCACGGGGGGAGGGCACTAAAATGCGCTCTTCACCTGCGTACTCGGCTTCATTACCGCCGGAGAAGAAAAAGGTGACGTGGGGATACTTCTCTGTTTCTGCAATACGCAGCTGAGTTAGGCCTCGTTTTGCAGCTACTTCGCCCAGGGTATCGGTGAGGTCAGAAGGGGGGAAGGCCGCAGGCGCTGTAATGTTGGCAGCGTACTGGGTCATCGTCACTAAGCCGTCGCCAGCCAGTGCTGGGCGTACACGCCGCTCAAAGCCATTAAAGTCAGATTCAGTGATCGCGCGGGTTAACTCACGGGCGCGGTCGGAGCGGAAATTGAGGAAAATAGCCGCATCGCCGTCTTGGAGAGTAATGGCGCTACCCTTCAGCGGAATACTGCTAGAAGCGACAAATTCGTCGGTTTCGCCGCGCTGATATGCATCACGCAGGGCTGTTTCAGCGCTGGAAGCAATAAAGTCAGCGTGGCCCTCGGTCAGTAAGCGGTAGGCTTGCTCAACTCGCTCCCAGCGGTTATCACGATCCATTGCATAAAAACGGCCAATGATTGAGGCAACAAAGCCGTTGTCCGCCCCCACCAGTTCCGCTAAACGTGCATTAGCACGCTCGATTGAGCGGAGAGCACTTTGCGGCGGCATATCGCGTCCGTCTAAAAACGCATGGATAAAAATACGCTGCGCGCCGCGTCGGGCAGCAAGCTCGGCCATGGCAATAAAGTGATCTTCGTGGCTATGTACGCCGCCGGGAGAGAGCAGCCCAAGCAAGTGGACAGCGCGGCCATTGGCAACGGCCTCGTCGATGGGCTTAGTCAGCGCCTCGTTGGTGTCTAGGTCGCCGTCTTCAATTGCTTTGGTAATGCGGGTGAAGTCCTGGTAGACAATGCGCCCGGCACCAATATTCATATGGCCTACTTCGGAATTACCCATCTGCCCGTCAGGCAGGCCTACATGGCGACCATCGGTGTGCACATAGGCGTGCGGGCGTTCGGCCCAAAGTTTGTCCATGTTAGGCGTATTAGCAGCGGCCACTGCGTTGTGAGCGCTATCGGGATTGTGGCCGTAGCCATCTAAGATGATTAGCGCCACAGGGCGCGGTGCAGTTGTAGCCATGAAAACCTCTTTAATGTTGGTCAGCCAAGCGACATGAGGTGCTGTTTGCAACGCTGGTGAAGGTGGCTCAAACAGTTTTCAGACAACACCTTATAATCGGGGTCGCGACAGGCGCGTGCTTGGGGCATCATAACGCAGGCAGCCGTTGGGCGTCATGGCCTGCGCGGTATGCCATGTGACGTGTATACTTGTTGCGTTTCTGGAGGCGGCTAGGCCGCTTTTTTCTGCATAGACCAAGAGATTGTGTTCACGATGATCGATCAGCTGTTCGAATTCGTAATGAACCACCCCCTACTTGTCGGGGCGTTTTTGCTGGTATTAATAGCATGGGTGGCGTACGAAGCGCGCAGCGCCGCCACGCATGCTGTGACCTCTACCCAGGCGACACAGCTTATTAACCGTGAAGACGCGGTGGTGCTGGATATCCGTGAAAGCAAAGACTTTAAAGAGGGGCATATTGCAGGTGCACGCAATATTCCTCAAAGCAGCCTCGACAGCCGCATGAATGAACTGGAGAAAGTGAAAAGCCAGCCGATCATCGTGGTATGTAAGCATGGCCAAAGCTCTGGTGCTGCCCAGGCAAAACTTGCTAAGGCAGGTTTTGAACGTGTCAATAAGTTAAGAGGTGGCATGGTGCAGTGGCAGGCCGATGGTCTTCCGGTGGTAAAAAAGTAATTAAGTAGCAAGTATTTAACCGTGCGCTGTCGCGCAATTTTTTAGCAGATGAACAATTAGGAGTATCCCAATGGCGGAAGATAACAACACCCCGCAGGCAGGCGCCGCAGAAGGCGAAAAGCCTCAGTTGAAGTTCTCTTTACAGCGTATCTATGTGAAAGATATTTCCTTTGAAGCGCCGAACTCACCTTCCGTATTCAAGCAGGCATTTAAGCCTAAGGTGAATCTGGATCTGAACACCACTAGCCAGAAAATAGCCGACGACCAGTACGAAGTGGTTGTAAAGGTGACTGCCCAGGTTAACGATAGCGAAACCGGCACTACGTCGTTCCTTGCAGAAGTAGAGCAAGCTGGCCTGTTCCGTATTGCTGGAATTGAAGGAGCGCAGCTGGAACAAACTCTGGGCGCATTCTGCCCTAACTTGCTGTTCCCTTATGCCCGTGAGTGCGTTGACAACTTGGTCAACCGTGGTGGTTTCCCACCGCTAATGCTGGCGCCGGTGAATTTTGAAGCCATGTATGCCCAGCGCAAACAGCGTGAAGCGCAGCAGGCTCAGCAAGCAGCCGAGAATACTCACTAAGTATGCATGCTGCTGACTGGGTTGCCTTACACGGCAAAATGCCCCGCCTTTATGTGCCCGCTGAGTTTGCAGTGGGCGCAACCATCACTCTGCCTGACGGTCCAGCGCGGCACGTGACGCGAGTGTTACGGTTGGGCGAAAGTGCACCGCTGATGCTGTTTGATGGCAGTGGCCAAGAGGCTGGCGTGCGTTTAGCCGATGTTGGCCGCAAGCAAACGACAGTGATCATCGAGGCTGTTTGGCCGGGTAGTGGCGAATCGCCGTTAGCAGTGCACCTTGGCCAAGCGATCTCGAAAGGCGACCGGATGGATTATGCCATTCAAAAAGCCGTTGAGCTGGGCGTTGCAGCGATCACCCCGCTCTATACAGAGCGGGGTGATGTACGTCTCAAAGGCGACCGTGAAGAGAAAAAACTGGCTCATTGGCAGGCGGTTGCGGCTAGCGCTTGCGAGCAGAGTGGGCGAGCGGTTGTCCCCCCTGTCTATCCACCAAAAGCACTGGGTGATTGGCTGGCCGAGCGGCAAGAGCCATTACGCTTGATGCTTCACCTCGCGACGGGCAATGTATTTTCGCAACAGCCATGTCCCGCTTCAGTAGCACTCTTAATCGGCCCTGAGGGTGGCCTAAGTGATGCGGATATTAATGCGGCCACTGCCGGTGGTTTTACACCACTGACGCTCGGCCCAAGAGTATTACGTACTGAAACGGCACCTGTTGTTGCACTAACGTTGCTACAGCACCACTTCGGTGATGTGTAAGTACTCACTTCTCAGCGCACGCTTCGCTGTACCTACCTACAAGAGCTCATTTTTAAATATTTATTCTTAAGAACCTATTCTTAAGAAATATTTTAGGGGCTTATTTCTAGTGGTGCGCATAAGTAAGTGCTTACTAGCTGGCGACTGCCACGTTGAGTAGTGGTGGTCGCTATTTATACGCTACTAAAGTGACTAATAATGACGGCGCTTTGCCTTGCGTACGCAAGGCACCATAATGAAAGTCTACTTCCTGTAAGGACGGTACCCATGGTCCGTGAGTCTCACTCTTCTCCCCGTTCCGCAAGCGACGCCGCTGCTCAGCTGGGTGATGTCGCCTATTTGACCGTGACGGCGGTCAATAGCACAGGGGCGTTTCTGCAATGGGGACAGCCCAAAGATGTACTGCTGCCTTATAGCGAGCAGCGCTTTCGCCCCGATCCCGGCAAGCGGGTACTGGTAATGCTGTATAGCGATGACCAAGGGCGACCTGTGGCTACTATGCGCTTGGATCGTTTTTTGACAGACGATGCTTGGGCGCTGGAAAAAGGTGATGAAGTGGCGGTGGTGGTGGCCGATCGTACCGACCTTGGGATGAAGGTAGTGGTTAATCACCGCTACTGGGGGTTGATCTATCAAGATGATATTACCCAGCCGCTGCGCCGCGGGCAGTCGCTGAAAGGCTATGTAAAGCAGCGCCGCGAAGATGGTCGTGTCGATATTTGCCTGCTCCCTCCCGGCGTGGCTCGCTTAGATGTAGTGGGTGATAAAGTATTGCAGGCGCTTCGTGAAAGTGGTGGTTATCTCGCGTTGGGTGATAAGAGCTCCGCGCATGATATTAAGACGCGATTAGGTGTTAGCAAGAGTGCTTACAAGCAGGCCATCGGGCGACTTTATAAGCAGCAGTTGATTACCCTAGAGCCTGATGCTATCCGGCTTGTACCAGGTGCGTTGACAGACGGGCAAGACGAGTAGTCCCTAGCGACGGTTGGAGCTGTGCAGGCAGTGCGGCATACTGCTTACCTTTTGTTTATGTATGGATGTTACCCCGATGAGCCAATCAACGTTGCATCTCGGTGTGGTGATGGATCCCATCAGCGACATCGCTTACAAGAAAGATACCACCATGGCCATGCTGTGGGCGGCGCAAGAGCGCGGCTATACACTGCACTATATGGAGCAAGAAGATCTTTTCTTGAACGCAGGACAGGCTTATGCACGTATGCGCCCATTAACGGTGCATCGCGATCCTAACCATTGGTACGACCTCGGCGAAGCGGCTCAGCGCCCACTGGCGGAGTTGGATGTTGTGCTAATGCGCAAAGACCCGCCTGTCGATGCCGACTTTACCAATGCGGTTCATTTGCTGGGGTTTGCTGAGCGGGAAGGCGTTCTGGTAGTTAATCCAACGGCGGCGCTGTTGCAGTGTAATGAAAAATTATTTGCCCAGCAGTTTCCCCAGTGCTGTGCGCCCACCATTGTCGCTAGTCGTGATGACGTCCTGCGTGCTTTCCACGCGGAGCATGGTGATGTGATTTTCAAACCCCTTGATGGCATGGGCGGTGCAGGGATTTTTCATATCGGCCCTGATGGCCGCAATATCGGCGCGGTTATTGAGCAATTAACCCTGCATGGCCAGCGGCAAATTATGGCGCAACGCTACCTAGCCGAAATCAAAGATGGCGACACGCGCATCTTATTGGTTGACGGTGAACCCGTGCCCTATGGGCTGGCGCGTATTCCCTCGGCGGGTGAAACGCGCGGTAACCTCGCCGCTGGCGGGCGCGGTGTCAGCCGTGAGTTGACTGAGCGTGACCACTGGTTGATTCAGCAGGTGCAGCCCATGATTCGTGAAAAAGGGCTGATGTTTGTTGGTTTAGATGTGATTGGTGACTACATCACTGAAATTAACGTCACCAGTCCTACCTGTGTACGTGAAATTGATGATCAGCGCGGCACGGACATTGCCGGAATGCTGCTGGATGCTATTGAGCGCCGTCTTAACTAACCGATGCCGTTGAACGTTCTATTCGCCCAATAAAGCGAGGCTCGCTGAGTATTCAGCGAGCCGTAGGAGACGCATGCAAAGCTTTAAGCATCATTTTTTGATGGCTATGCCTCACTTGGATGACCCTAATTTTGCCGGTAGCCTGATCTACCTTTGCGACCATGATCACAATGGTTGCATGGGGGTCATCGCTAACCGCCCACTTGAAATCACTCTCGATGCCCTCTTTGAGCAGCTGTCGCTGGGGGGCGATGATAGCCCGCACCGTAATGCACCGGTCTATTATGGCGGCCCAATGCATAAGGATCGTGGCTTCATTTTGCATATCGGGGATAGCCAGGAGTGGGACTCCAGCGTTCAGGTGGAGGACGGTATCGCGCTGACCACCTCGATGGATATTCTACAGGCGCTTGCCGATGACACCGGCCCCGAGGACTTTTTGGTGTGCCTAGGCTGTGCTGGCTGGGATGTTGGGCAATTAGAAGACGAACTAAAAGACAATGCGTGGTTGACGGTCGAAGGCCAAGGCAGCGTACTGTTTAACACCCCTCCCGCCGAGCGTCTAACCGCTGCCGCTGGCATACTGGGCGTTGATCTAAACCTGATGACTCGCGACGCGGGGCACGCATGATGGTTGAGTTTTATGGCTGATCGTGGGCAACGGCTAATACTCGCATTTGATTTTGGTACTCGGCGTATTGGCGTCGCGGTAGGCAATGAGTTGCTTAATAGCGCACGCGAGCTAACGCCGCTAACCGCGCGAGACGGCATTCCTGACTGGAACGTTGTGACACGCTTAGTAGAGGAGTGGCAGCCTGACTTGTTTGTGGTTGGCTTGCCGCTGAATATGGATGGTAGTGAGTCCGCAATGAGCACGCGGTCACGCAAGTTTGGTAATCGCCTGCACGGGCGCTATGGCAAGCCTTGTGAAATGGTCGACGAGCGCGGCTCTACTCGCGAAGCGAAGCAGATCGCACATGCGGCAGGTCATCGTGGTAACTACCGAGAAGAGAGTGTCGATGGCATTGCGGCTGTGCTTATTCTAGAAGGTTGGTTTGCCCACCAAGAAGGACTTCCTGGTGGGCGAATCGCTCATTAAACCTGATGCAATGACTTAACGGTCTAGAGTGCCGGTTTGCGATGGCACAAACCAGCGCACGGGTCTCAGGTCTTTCTCAATTAACTCATCTACCTTGAGTAGCGTGGCAAAAATGGCCATCCGCATGGGTATCCCGTTGTCAGTTTGGCGGAAAATCGCCAAACGCGGGTCACCGTTAAGATTCACGTTTAGGTCATTGGCACCCGGACGACTATCCCGGGGGAGTGGGTGCATGACAATCGTACGTTGGCTGCAGCGCTGATCCAGAAAATCGCGATTAACCATAAAGTCGTCGGAAAGCCCCTGAAAGCTCTCGTTCATTTCATCGGTAAAACGCTCTTTCTGGATGCGTGTGGTGTAAACCACGTCTAGATCTGAGAAGTCGCTGGCCAGTGAGTCACGTTGTTCGACGCGGTGCCCGCGCGACGTCACAAGGTCAATCAGCGCAGTCGGCATTTCCAGGCCTGGTGGCGATACCAGGGTAAGGCGCAGCGGATCATAGAGAGACAGTAGCTTGATCAGCGAATGCACGGTCCGGCCATATTTCAAATCGCCGGTCAGCAGAATATGTGCGCCGCTGAGTGATTTACCTAAGCGCTGAAACTCTTTATCAATCGTATAAAGATCAAGCAGTGCTTGGCTTGGGTGTTCGCCCGGGCCATCCCCGCCGTTAATTACCGGCACATTGGTGGCGGCGGCGAATTCTGCTACCGATCCTTGATCAGGATGGCGCATAACAATCGCATCGCAATAGCCGCTCATTACTCGACTAGTATCGTAAAGCGATTCACCCTTGGCCATAGAAGAGAAAGTAAAGCCGGTGGTGTCACACACACTTCCTCCCAGACGGCAAAACGCGGCATTAAAGCTCACGCGTGTACGTGTACTTGCTTCAAAGAACAAATTGCCAAGCACAGCACCTTCCAACACCCGAGTAACTTGGCGGCGGTTGGCAATAGGTTCCATACGCGCTGCAACGCGTAGTAGGTGGTCAACGCTTTCGCGCTGTAATGAATCGACAGTTAGTAGATGCTGGCTCATCACGGACCTCAGAATGGGGGTGGGCGTTGGGGGCTATCAAGCTGGTATAAGTGTAACCGCCAATGGAGTGCCATCGAAGTGCTTTCCAGCACCAAACGGCTTGGCTTAAAACTTTTTCGCACTTATCTATAAATAGTCCTTGCCAAGACGGCAGCGAATCCGTAAAGTACGCATCCGCTGCCGGGGACGCACAGCGTTACCAGCGGTGATTGAAGGTGAAAACCTTCGGTTTGTCAAAGAGTTAGAAGAGCTCAGCAGTCACATGCTTCGATGTCTTCTAACGCTTTTTGAAACGAGCCACGCCAGAAAGCATCGTTATCTTGCTTTCTTCGCTCACTCGCTTCACTCACTTAAAACAGTGATTGACAAACACTAGGAAATGCGTAGAATACGCCTTCCTCGCTGAGGCAAGCCAGTTCATCGGTTAGCCAGTTACTTCTTCGGAAGTTCAGCAGCGAAAACAGCTCTTTAACAATTTGATCAGGTAATTCATGTGGGC